>Ga0208592_1000123_pt1 | contig 23140 bp, 24 predicted proteins | sample LakMenE18May10ns_FD_150712 | JGI IMG/M metagenome (GOLD analysis project Ga0208592, IMG submission 150712) | Freshwater microbial communities from Lake Mendota, WI - 18MAY2010 deep hole epilimnion ns (SPAdes) | ecosystem: Environmental > Aquatic > Freshwater > Lentic | place: Lake Mendota...
GTCGGTTACTCCTTCGGGGCCAAAGAAAGCAATGAACAGCTCGCCTCCTAGAAAGAAGGAGGCGGTGTCCCCGTACTTGTTTTGAAGATCTAGTAAGAACTTAGGGGTGTCGCTTAGAAACCTAAGGGTTAATAGTCCTCCAAGAGAGTTTGGACCTTTGGGGAGATTGGTCAGACCTTTTTTAGATCTAATGGCTTTGGGTTTAGCGGGGTATTCGACTGGGCGCTCTGCTGTGTATGGTCTTGCCATCTGGGCCTCCCTTAGCGTTGAGTGTAATGGGTTTTTGCAGAATCAAATAGGCTCCATTCCCTGCAACTGGCTAGAATTGAGGGACTCAGCTTCGATGTCGCAGCTTTCCCTCTAATTGCCCAAGGATTTGCCATTGACTAAGCCAATCGTGCTAATAGCCGAAGAGCTTTCGCCTGCCACGGTTTCTGCTTTGGGTCCTGATTTTGAGATTAAGAACATTGACGGCACTGATCGTGCCGTCTTGCTATCGGCTATTGCAACTGCCTCGGCTATCTTGGTTCGCTCTGCTACCCAGTTGGACGCTGAGGCAATTGCAGCTGCTAAGCAGCTGAAGGTTATTGCTAGGGCTGGTGTTGGCTTAGACAACGTCGATATCAAGGCAGCTACCACAGCTGGTGTGATGGTTGTCAATGCTCCAACTTCTAACGTTATTTCTGCGGCTGAGCTTGCTATCGGGCATTTGATTTCTTTGGCTCGTCATATTCCAGATGCTAATGCGTCTCTAAAGCAAGACAAGTGGGAAAGATCTAAGTTCACCGGTGTTGAGCTATACGAAAAGACAATAGGCATTGTTGGACTTGGAAGAATTGGGTCTCTTGTTGCCCAGCGGCTTGCTGGCTTTGGGGCCAGGCTGATTGGATATGACCCTTATGTGACGCCAGCTAGGGCTGAGCAGATGGGTGTGAGCCTGGCAACCCTTGAAGAGCTTATGCAGCAATCTGATTTCATTACGATACACATTCCTAAGACTCCAGAAACTACGGGGCTAATCACCACTGCTCAGTTCGCTATGGCCAAGAAAGAACTCAGAATTGTTAATTGCTCGCGCGGTGGAATCATCGATGAGGACGCTTTACTTGAGGCGCTCACAACTGGCCGGATCGCTGGCGCCGGCCTAGATGTGTTTAATAGTGAGCCCCCTAAGGGCTCACCTCTTCTGTCTCTATCCAACATTCTCGTCACCCCACACCTTGGAGCTTCAACTGATGAAGCGCAGGAAAAAGCAGGGATATCGGTAGCTAAGTCGGTGCGTCTTGCTTTGGCTGGGGATCTAGTTCCAGATGCGGTCAATGTTGCAGGTGGCAACATTGACGACTCGGTGAAACCGGGTATTTCTATGGCCGAGAAGTTGGGTCAAGTGTTGTTTGGTATGGCCGATGCTTCTTTGGTTTCTGTTGAGGTGGAGGTTCGGGGCGAGATCGTGGTGCACGATGTTTCGGTTTTGAAGCTGGCTGCATTGAAGGGCATCTTCCAGAACGCTGTTACCGATCAGGTTAGCTACGTCAATGCGCCGCTATTGGCTGAGGCTCGTGGGGTTAGCGTGAAGCTCAGTACAGATCGGGTTTCGGAAGAGTATCGCAACATGACTACCATTCGTGCGGTGTTATCTGATGGCAACGTGATTTCGGTGTCTGGAACCGTGATTGGTCCAAAGCGGCACGAGAAGATCATTGGCATCAATGGCTATGACGTTGAGCTCGCCTTCGCCGAGCACATGGTCCTCATGGTTTACACCGACCGTCCGGGTATTGTTGCGGTCTACGGAAAGGCCTTTGCCGACGCCAATGTCAACATTGCTGCCATGCAGATTGCAAGGCAGCAAAAAGGTGGCAAGGCCCTATCTGTTGTTACCGTCGACTCTCCAATTGAACCCTCGGTGCTAGAGAAGCTAAAGAAAGACATCGACGCCTCGACCATGAAGGCAATTACTGTCTCTTTTGGCTAGTGCTTTTGTCTCGGCCAAATCTTTTCCACAACCCACGGAACCACTGGTCATTGTCTCTAGCAAAAGTTAGAATCGGGCCATGAACAAAAAGCTAAGCCTCGAGGCCTTCAAATCAAGCTTTCCCGAGCAAGCCACTGCCGTCAAGCACGGGCAAGAGGTGCTCATTGAGGAAGCCGGAAAGACAGTCATGAAGATTGTTGGCGTGGATAGCAGAAAGCGCAAAGTGAAGTTCGGGCTTGGTGCTGAGCAGTTTAAGGATTTTGACTGGGAAGCTTGGGACGCTCTAGATGCTGAGGTACTCAAGCTTTACAAAAACCCGTTCTGATGTTTCTTCTAGACACAAATGCTTTATTGGCACATCTTCTCTACCCTGCGAGGCTAGGTAGAAAAACATTCAAGGATCTAGGTAAGTCTGAGAATGTCTTTTTCTCCTCAGTATCTATTGCGGAGATCACCATAAAACAAATGATCAAGAAACTTGCCTTTGCATCATCAATTCTTAGGCTGGCTAAAGAATCCGAGCTGCAGGAACTACCATTTGGAATTGACGCAGCTGTGGAAGTCGCAGCTTTTTCTAGCCTTGTAGGTCATGACCCGTTTGATCGAATGATTGTTGCCACCGCGAGCTCAAGCCAACTAAACCTTGTGACTTCGGATCGAGTTCTCTTGAGTTTGGGCTTGAGTTGGATACAGGACTCTTTCCAATAGGCCCGCTTGAATCTTTGCTATTTCCAAGTAAATCTAGCTAGATTACAAATTCCTCGATTTGAGCTATCTTCGGCAAACTAGGCGACGCTCCAACTTTGGTGACTGAAATCGACGCCGCCTTTACTGCCATGGAGATTGCTGTTTCCAATTCTTGCCCTTGAGCAAGGAGTGCACCAAGGTATCCGGCGAATGCGTCGCCGGCAGCTGTGGTGTCCACAACCTTTACTTTGGGTGCTGCAAAGTGTTTCGAGCCTTGGCTATTGACCAACATAACTCCGGATCCACCCATGGTGATTACGGCGTTTTTGACGCCGCGGTCAACAAACCATTGTCCGGCTTGAGTCGCACTTTTGTTATCGGTCACGGTGACACCAGTTATCGCTTTGGCTTCTGACTCGTTGGGGGTGCAGATGTCGATTTGTTCCCAGGCGCCAGCAGGCAGCTCTGCTGCTGGGGCAGGGTCGAGCACAATTGTCATGGCCTTGGATTTAGCTAGCTTGATGGCGTGCTCGGTTAGCTCCCAGGGGATCTCTAGTTGCAGCAGCAACACTTTGGCCGTTGGGGTCTTTTCAAAGGCTTCATCGATTTGGGTCTTGCTGAGCTTGGAGTTAGCCAATGGGACAACAACAATGGTGTTTTCTCCTTTGTCATCGACTCTGATGTGAGCAATTCCCGTGGGGCCTGGAACTACCTTGACTACTTGGGTGTTTACCCCAAAATCGAGCAGGGTCTGTTTGGCAAAATCAGAAAACAGGTCATCTCCGACGCAGCTAACTAGCACGCTAGGGCTGCCGGCTAGGGCTGCTGCAATAGCTTGATTGGAGCCTTTTCCTCCAAGAACTAGTTGAAAATCGTCTCCAATAATGGTTTCTCCAGGTGTGGGCATTCTCTTGGAAAAACTGACCAGGTCAATGCAAATGCTTCCGACCACAAGTACCGCTCCAGCGAGGATTTTCTGATCTGAACTATTCAACTGACACCTCCCTAGCGCTTAGTTGAGATTACTGTATCGGAAAGTACTTGCTAGCTAGTTACTGGGCACCTTCGAGGAGTGCTTCGGCAGTTGTGTCGTCAATGATTAAATCCGAGATGTACTTGCCAGCCAAAGCACCTTTGAGGCTAGGAACTCTCGCGGTACCAGCGATCACGCAAATTCTTCTTGGCACACCGCGAATGACATCGAGGCTTGGTCCGGTGGAACGTTGATTCAAAGCGATGTCGTTCGAGGAGCCATCGGCGCGGTAAAAGACAGTGGCGATGTCTCCGACAATGCCACTTTCATCTAGGCCTTTTTGATCTTTTTTGCTCAGATAGCCGGCGGTATACACCTGACTTGGAACCTCGGAATTACTAGAACCTAATCCAAATAGGACAACATCCATGGAGGATTGGATGTTGAGAATTCTTTTGGTGCTTCGCTCCCGCCACAGTGTTTCTTTAGCTGCTGGATCGTCAAAGAAAGCTGGGACTGGAAACTGCTCGACGGTTGCGCCATATGCTTCACCAAAGCGCCTGAGGATTTCACCACTATATGTAACACCAGTGGTCAAAGTGTTTCCCGCACCATTTAGTTGCACTACTCGAGAATCCCGTAGCGGTTTGGGAACCAGGTTTCGACTAACGGCTGCCGTGGTTGACCCCCAGGCAACGCCCATGGTCATTCCGGAAAAAAAGAAGTTCCCGAGCATTCGTGCAGCTGTTAGGGCCACTCGATCCAATCGGTCGATCGGGGAGGCGCTTTCGGCAACTGGCACCAGGTGGGCATTGACCCCATATAGCTGTTTGATTTGGGTTGCCATTCGCCTGGTGGCATCCTCAGGGGAGTTGATTTTGAACTCGACTATTCCTCTGTCCTTGGCAAGCTGGAGCAACCTTGAAACTGAGGATCTGGAAACGTTGAGCTCATCGCCAATGGCGTCCATGGTGAGATCTTGGAGGTAGTAGAGCTGGGCGGCCTTCAGGGCCAGTCGAACCCTGGATGTTTCGTTGATTTCGACCAACATAACGAAAGTATTGCACATATGTGCAACATCCCTGAAAATGCGCTCAAGGGGTCAAATTTCCCAATAGATTGCTGTCACTCAGTATTTTCAAGGAAGAAAGCTACGGGTCAAATGAGCCAAAGTACCATCGAGCGAGCTCGACTCTCATCGCTTCGGGATAATCCCAAAGCGCAGGTGCTAATTATCGGTGGCGGTATAAACGGTATCGCAACATTTCGTGATCTAGCCCTTCAGGGCATCGATGTTGTTTTAGTTGAAAAAAACGATTACTGCTCTGGAGCATCGGCTGCTTCTTCACACATGATTCACGGTGGTGTTCGTTACCTAGAAAACGGTGAGATCCGTTTAGTCAAAGAATCTTTGCAAGAAAGAAACCGGTTACTCTCCGCAGCGCCACACTACGTCAAACCGCTAAAGACCACGATGCCAATCTTTTCTATCTTCTCTGGTCTGCTAAGTGCGCCAATCAGGTTGATCACTCACGCGCAAGGAAAACCAAAAGAGCGTGGAGCAATCCTGATCAAAGTTGGTTTGGTTTTGTATGACACCTTTGGTCGAAACGGTGGAACGATGCCAAGGCATCGATTCTTAGGAAAGAAAAAATCTAAAGCAGAAATGCCATCGCTAAACGATGACGTTAAATTCACCGCTACCTACTTCGACGCTGCAATGGACAACCCAGAGCGGTTAGCACTCGATGTTTTGTTTGATGGTCTTGCAGCAGGATCTAATGCCAGAAGCTACAACTACCTAGCGGCTAGTTCGCGAAGCGGTGGCAAAACAGTTTTGACCGACATGCTTACCGGGGAAGAAATTGAATTTAGCGCCGATGTAATTGTTAACACCACCGGTCCCTGGACTGACATGACTAACCAGGCTCTTGGCTTTTCAACTGGATACATGGCAGGAACCAAAGGTTCCCACATTGTTCTAGATAACAAGGAGCTTTTCAAAGCTTGCGATAACCGAGAAATCTTTTTCGAGAACCGCGATGGTCGAATTGTTTTGATGTATCCAATCCTTGGCAAGGTGCTGGTTGGGACCACCGACATCCCACACGACATGAATGTCCCAGCAGTTTGCACCGATGAGGAAGTGGATTACTTCTTCAAGTTGGTTTCTTACGTTTTCCCAGACATTCAGATCAATAAGGGTCAAATCGTCTTCAAGTACTCAGGGGTTCGTCCGCTGGCTGCCAGTGGGGATATCAACCCAGGGGTAGTTTCTCGGGACTACCGGATTGTTAGAACCTCTTCTGGAAACGATGTTCCGGTTCTGAGCTTGGTGGGTGGAAAGTGGACCACCTTTAGAGCTCTTGGGGAGCACCTGAGCTCAGATGTCTTGAAACTACTTGGCAAATCCAGGGTTTTGTCCACAGCTAGCCTGCCAATAGGTGGTGGTAAGAACTTCCCAACCACCGAATCAGCCCAGAGATCTTGGGCAGAGGCCCACGGTCAAAAAGTAGGCACCGAGCGGGCTCTAGCGCTGCTACTTCGCTATGGAACCAGGGCCGAGGCGCTTATTGAGCACATTTCCAGCTCTTCAGAGACCCCGCTCAAGCACAGCCCCAGCTTCTCGGATGCGGAGATTGAGTTCTTGGTGAAGAATGAAGCTGTGTATCGATTGGAGGATCTAGTGAATCGTCGCACCAACCTCGCTTTCACCGGATCCATGAGCACCGCGCTGCTTCAGGAGCTGGCAGCAATCATGGCCAGGGTTTTGGACTGGGATTCCTCAACTAGCTCTGCCGAGGTTTCCGGTGTCCATATCGAGATTGGAAGTAGCAAATGACGAAGCTGGTTCTAACCAACGTTTCCTTCAATCAAGCATCAGAAGATTACATTTACGACCTCTCCGCAACCTTTAACAGCGGCATCAACTTGCTCATTGGCCCTACCACCGCCGGTAAGACAACTCTCATGCGACTAATCGCTGGATTGGTAAAGCCAACAACCGGAACCATGACCCTAGGTGGCAAGGACATCACCAAAGAAACCGTTCAGCAGCGATCGGTTGCTTTCGTTTACCAGCAATTCATCAACTACCCATCTCTTTCAGTATTTGACAACATCGCCTCACCGCTGCTTTCTGCCAAGAAGCCAAACAAGGACGAGGTCGCTGCTCGAGTCGAGCAAATGGCAAAACTTCTTGGACTTACTCCTTTCCTAAAGCGCAAGCCATCAGAACTTTCTGGAGGTCAGCAGCAGCGCGTAGCTATTGCCCGTGCCCTGGCACGTAAGGCTGACATCGTATTACTTGACGAGCCACTAGCTAACTTGGATTACAAACTTAGAGAACAACTTCGCGAAGAACTACAAAGCATCTTCGCAAACGACTCCTCAGTTGTGATTTACTCAACCGCTGAGCCTTCCGAGGCACTGGAGTTTGCAACCGAGACCTTTGTCATGAACGAGGGCAGACTCATCCAATCCGGCAAGGCCTTGGAAATTTACCAAAAGCCAGTTTCAATTGCCTCCGCCATCGCGATGGCGGATCCGCCGATCAACTTGCTGCCAAGCACTGTGGATGGCAAAACCGCCAACTTTGGCCCAGAGAGCTTCAAGTTCACAAGGCCTGAGATTACCTCAGCTTCTCGTTCGATAACCCTTGGTTTACAGCCAGGCAAGATCACCCTTGAGGCCCTATCGAAGAACGCGGTTTCCTTTGCTTGCCAGGTGCAGCTATCAGAGGTAACTGGAAGCTCAACTTTCGTTCACGTGAGGCTATCTTCTGGGGAGCAGGTAGTTATCGAAATCGAAGGAACCCAGCGTTTTGCATTGGATAAGAAGCTAACTGCTTACTTTGACCCAGCAGATCTTTATGGTTTCGATCCAGAAACCGGAAAGTCAATATTTGCTCCGATTGGAGAGGGAAAGTAAATGGCTGAGATTCGCTTAGAAGGTGTTGCTCACTCCTACGACGGAGGCAAGACCTACGCTTTGAACCCAATCACCATGACTTGGAAAGACGGTAAGGCTTACGCACTGCTTGGCCCAAGTGGTTGTGGCAAGACGACACTTCTGAACATCATCTCCGGTTTGCTAAAGCCTTCCGAAGGAAAAGTATTCATTGACGGCAAGGACGTCACCGATGTCATCACCGATGATCGCAACATCGCCCAGGTGTTCCAGTTCCCGGTTCTTTACGACACCATGAGCGTTCGTAAGAACCTGGAGTTTCCGCTAAAAAACCGTAAGGTTCCAAGGGAAAAAGTTGCGCAGCGAGTAAATGAAATCGCTGAGCTGTTGGGTATTGAAAAAGATCTCGACACCAAGCCTTCTAAGCTTCGCTCAGACCTGCAGCAGATCGTGAGCCTGGGCCGTGGTTTGGTTCGCGAAGATGTTTCTGCGATCTTGTTCGATGAGCCGCTTACGGTTATCGATCAGAACTTTAAGTGGACATTGCGTAATCGCCTAAAGCGGTTACACATCGCCACCGGCGTTACGGTTGTCTACGTAACTCACGACCAGACCGAGGCGTTGACATTTGCCGATGAGGTTTTGGTTATGGATCAAGGAAGCTTGGTTCAGGCCGGAACACCGGAAGAGCTTTTCTTGGAACCAAAGCACGAGTTTGTTGGTTACTTCATTGGATCTCCTGGCATGAACTTTTTAGAAGTAGAGGCAAAAGAATCTGTCTTGACTCACAAAGGAAAGGCGATTGGAAAAGCCGCTAAGGCTGGCTTAAATGGCAGCCATCGCTTCGGAGTCCGCCCAGAGTTTTTGGTTCCAGCTACCAAGTCTGGAATCGAGTTTCAGGTTGAAAGAGTTGAAGACCGCGGAGTTTTCAAGCTAGTTCACTTGAGTAAGGATGACCAAAAGGTCATTGCCAAAGTGGAAGAGGGCTACCAGGTGAAAGTGGGCACTAAGGCAGCTTTCAGCTTCGACCCACAGCGTGCCTTTGTTTTTGACTCCAATAAGAAGGTCATTTCTACCGTTTCACCAAGTGGCCAAGGAGGTAACTAGTCATGGATGGCAAGAAGAAAAATAACAAAGCCTGGTTCCTAGTTGCTCCAGTGGTATTTGTGGTGGCCTTCACCGCGATCATCCCACTGATGGCAGTTGCCAACTACTCCCTGCAAGATATTCAGGGTGCTGACAACCGGTTGTTTGTTGGGCTGGACTTTTTCAAGCTGGTTGCAACTGATCCAAATATTCAAGATGCCTTCACCAGAAACTTGCTACTTTCTGCTCAGATTCTGTTGATTCAGATTCCACTTGGAATCTTTATCGCAAGATTGATGCCTCGTTCTGGTTGGAAGGCGTCAGCGTCCTTGGTGGTGGTAGCCATGCCGCTGATTATTCCTTGGAACGTTATTGGAACCACTTGGCAAATTTTCACCAGAACCGACCTTGGCTTGGGTGGAGTGCTCGTGAACCAATTCGTCGATTACAACCTAAGCGAGTCTCCTCTGGATGCTTGGATCACCATCTTGGTTATGGACACCTGGCACTGGACTCCATTGGTTGCACTTTTGGTTTACGCCGGACTTCGTTCGATTCCTCAGGCTTACTACCAGGCAGCCGCAATTGATGGTGCATCCGCAATGGCGGTCTTCCGCTTCGTTGAGCTTCCAAAGCTAAAGCGTGTTTTGATGATTGCGATTTTGCTTCGCTTCATGGACTCATTCATGATGTTCACCGAGCCATTTGTTGTCACCGGTGGTGGTCCTGGATCTTCCACTCAGACGCTATCTATCTTGCTAACAACAATTGCAATTGGTCAGTTCGATATCGGTGTTGCCGGTGCGTTCTCGCTCATGTATTTCTTGTTCATTCAGATCTTCTCCTTTATCTTCTTCACAGTTTTGACTCTGGACGAGCGACCTGGCGCAACCAAGGTAACCAAAAAGTCCAAGAGGGAAGTAGTTCCCAAACCTAAGAAAGAAGTCAGTTCGAAACCAAAGAAGGTCCTCAAATGACAACGATGATGGCAACTTCAGCAGCCGGAAAGAAGAAATCTAGATTCGGCATTGATTTGAGAAGCTGGTTGTTCTGGCTGATCATGGCGGTTTGGGCGCTACCTGTGGTTTGGCTTATCTCGATGTCGCTTCGCGACAATGCGGACATTCTTTCCAAGTTCGAGATAATCCCGTCCAAGATTTCCTTCAATGGATATGCTCAGTTCTTCTCTGATCCATCCTGGATCGGTTCCTATATGAACTCGGTAACTTACACCCTGCTAAACACAGTGCTTTCCCTGTTGGTGGCCCTTCCAGCTGCCTATGCATTTAGCCGTTACACCTTCTCAGGGGATAAGCACCTGTTCTTCTGGTTGCTAACAAACCGCATGGCTCCGGCCGCGGTGTTCTTGCTTCCTTTCTTCCAGCTCTACCAATCCATGAACCTATTCGACACCGCTTTGGGTGTTGCCTTGGCTCACATGCTTTTCAATGTTCCGCTTGCGGTCTGGATTCTGGAGGGTTTCATGTCTGGAGTTCCCAAGCAGTTGGATGAAATAGCTGAAATCGATGGCTACAAATTCGGCAGATTCTTCGTGACCATCTTTATTCCAATGATTCGATCCGGTATTGGTGTTACGGCCTTTTTCTTGTTCATGTTCAGCTGGGTTGAGTTGCTGATCGCTAGAACCATCACCTCCACCGACGCTAAGCCAATTGCTGCCCAGATGACTAGAACAGTTTCGGCTTCTGGTATCGACTGGTCACTACTGTCGGCAGCGGGAGTTATGACCATCATCCCCGGAGTGATTGTTATTTGGTTCGTTAGAAACTACATCGCCAAGGGCTTTGCGTTAGGACGTGTGTAAATGTTCGATTGGATTCCCTGGACCGCTCCGATTGCATTTGTGTTTATCGGTGTTGCATTAATGATTACGGGTCTAACTATCTGGGGCCACTACCGGCCACCTATTAGACGTAAAGGCTTTTTGGGTATCGTCACAGACCGAAGTGAGCGAGTTTATATCGCCATCATTTCGTTTGCACTTGTGATGGTGGTGTCATTTGCGATAGTCGACAGTGACACGTTTATTTGGGCCATATCAGGGCTAGCCATGGCAGTGGTGATCTTGATATGGGGATAAAGAATTCGGTGAGTAATCGTTACTCATCGTTTTGGGGCTTGAAGGCATCTTCAAGTTCTAGAAGTGTTGAAGAGACCAAGTTGGCCTCTTCTTCAACTGCAATGCGAAAGGTAAAAATGTTGAATAGAAATGTTCGGAAAGGCACTATCTCAGGTTTGGCCATGTCGGCCGCTGCGGTTTTGCTGGTAACCGGATGTGCTTCTGGTGCATCTGGTCCAACTGACATTGACGCAGTTGCTGCAAAGTGGGCCGACGGTGAGTTCAAACTCAGCGCCTTGACCCGCGATGAGCAAATTGCCGAAATGAAGTGGTTCAATGAAGCTGCGAAAGCTCTTGGTGTTTCTGACATCAAGGTTGTTTCTGAGACCATCGCTCCACATGAGTACGAGTCCAAGACTCTGACTCAGGCATTCAAGGAAATCACTGGAATCTCAGTAACTCACGACCTAATTGGTGAAGGTGACGTTATCGAGAAGATCCAGACTGAAATCAAGACCCGTACATCGATCTACGATGGCTACGTTAATGACTCCGACCTAATCGGTACTCATCAGCGTGGCGACTACATCTACCCAGTTGCAGAACTAATGAAGGACTCAGCGATTACAAACCCAGGTTTGGACATCGAGGACTACATTGGCGCTAGCTTCACAACTGGTTCGGACGGCGTTTTGTACCAGCTACCTGACCAGCAGTTCGCGAACCTTTACTGGTTCCGCTACGACTGGTTCAGCGACGCTGACATTCAGAAGCAGTTCAAGGACATTTACGGTTACGACCTAGGTGTTCCAGTTAACTGGTCTGCTTACGAAGACATCGCTAAGTTCTTCTCCACCGAAGTTAACGGAGACGGAAAAATTGATGGCAAGAAGGTCTATGGTCACATGGACTACGCAAAGCCAGGACCATCGCTTCAGTGGCGTTTCACTGACGCATGGCTATCCATGGCCGGAAACGGTGACGCTACTCAGGGAACTCCTAACGGTCTTCCTGTTGATGAGTGGGGTATCCGCGTTGAAGATTGTCACCCAGCTGGTTCATCTGTATCCCGCGGTGGAGACCTTAACGGCCCTGCTTCGGTGTACGCTCTCCAGAAGTTCCTTGACTGGTTCGAGTATGCTCCAGAGACCGCAAAGGGAATGGACTTCAGCGAGGCTGGAGGTGTAGTAGGTCAGGGTGAAATTGCTCAGCAGATTTTCTGGTACACAGTATTCACTGCTTCTGCTACCGACCCATCACTTCCTGTTATGAATGAAGATGGAACTGCTAAGTGGCGCATGGCTCCAAGCCCACACGGTTCCTACTGGCAGGATGGCCAGAAGCTTGGCTACCAGGACGTAGGATCATGGACATTCATGAACCACGCTGACGAGAACAAGCGCGCTGCTGCATGGCTTTACGCACAGTTCGTAACTTCCAAGACAGTTGACGTTGCTAAGTCAATTGCTGGAACTACCTTCATCCGTCAGTCAACTCTTGACCACCCATACTTCACCGAGAACATCGGTAACTATGGTGGACTCATTGAGTTCTACCGTTCACCAGACCGTGTTGCATGGTCTCCGACCGGTACCAACGTTCCTGACTACCCAACCATTTCTAGCCTATGGTGGCAGTCAATCTCTAAGGCCGCATCAGGTGAGTTCACTGCACAAGAGGCAATGAACGAACTTGCAGCTGCTCAAGATGACGTCATGATCCGTCTAGAAGCATCGAACCCTGATGCTAACTGTGCGGTCAAGATGAATGAAGAGAAGGACGAGCAGTACTGGATCGATCAGCCAGGTGCACCGGTTGCGAAACTTGCAAACGAGAAGCCTGCTGGTGAGACAGTTAACTATGACGAACTAGTCAAGCGCTGGGCAGCTGCAACCGAGTAATTCGGTTCAGTTGAAAAGCTAAGTACTGGCTGGCAACTTAGGTTGCCAGCCAGTACTTTTTAAGCAAAGAAAGAAGACAAGTTGACAACCGAATCCAAGTCACCGGTAGAAGACCTGCTTGATGGAAACACAATTCCCAAGCTTGGTCTTGGTGTCTACAAAGTTGATAATGACCTAGCTGCACCTCTTGTTTCCCACGCGCTTACCAATGGCTATCGCCTGATCGACACCGCTTCGATGTATGAAAACGAAGTTGGGGTAGGGCGGGGAATTGTTGATTCTGGAGTCCCAAGGGACCAGGTGCAAGTTGCCACAAAGTTTTGGTTGGATGATTTAGGTTACGAAAACACCCTAAAAGCTTTTGATAAAAGCTTGAAGTTACTGGGTTTGGATTATTTGGATATTTATCTGATTCATTGGCCTGCTCCCAAGCGAGGCTTGCTCTATGTGGACTCCTGGAAGGCAATGGAGAAGCTAAAAAACGAAGGCCTTGTGCGCTCTATTGGTGTTTGTAATTTTCACCCCCACCACGTGGATGAGATCCTAAAAGTTGCAGAGCACAAACCTGTTTTGAATCAAGTTGAGCTTCACCCGTGGCTCACCCAAGACCAAGTCCTGGAATATGACAATTCACACTCAATACTTACTCAGGCCTGGTCGCCTTTGGCCAGGGGAAAAATCCTTGAAGAGGACATGCTCGCTGAGCTAGCTAGGAGCCACGGTAAATCGGTAGCTCAGATTGTTTTGCGTTGGCATATCCAAAGAGGCATTGCGGTGATTCCTAAGTCAAACTCCATGGAGCGAATTACTGAAAACATGAACGTGTTTGACTTTGAGTTATCGGAACAAGAGATCGCGTCAATCAGTGCCTTGAACTCAAACTTTAGAACCGGTGTTGATCCAGAGGATCGAAACTAGCTTTTTTAGTCGACCCAGTCGAGGGTCTTGGAAACAGCTTTTTTCCACTGTTTGATTTGTCTTTGACGCTCGGTGTCTTCCATATTTGGAACCCAGCGCTTTCCTTCACGCCAACGACTTCTAAGCTGATCAAGGTCGGTCCAGAAACCAACCGCTAGGCCAGCTGCGTAGGCAGCTCCAAGGGCAGTGGTTTCTGTAATCACTGGGCTAATCACTGGAACGCCAAGAATGTCAGCTTGGAACTGCATAAGTGTGTTGTTCTTGGTCATACCGCCATCAACTTTTAGCTCCGTTAGTGCAACACCAGAGTCTGCGTTTAGTGCATCCAAGACCTCGAGAGTCTGGAAGGCGGTTGCCTCCAGGGCAGCTCGGGCGATGTGACCTTTGTTGATAAACCTGGTCAGCCCAACAAGTGCTCCACGGGCATCCGGGCGCCAGTGCGGGGCGAAGAGGCCGCTGAAAGCTGGTACGAAGTAAGCACCACCGTTATCTGTCACGGTGTTGGCCATAGCTTCGACCTCTGGGGCGTTTTGAAAGAAGTTCAAGTTATCCCGTAGCCACTGGATTAGCGACCCGGTTACCGCAATCGAGCCTTCAAGCGCGTAGACGGGCTTAGCCTTGCCTAGTTGGTAGGCGACTGTGGTCAACAAGCCATTTTTTGACATCACGATGTCTTCACCAGTGTTGAAGATCAAGAAGTTACCGGTACCGTAGGTGTTTTTTGACTCACCTTTGCTAAAAGCTGCCTGACCGAAGGTCGCTGCATGCTGGTCTCCCAAGATTCCAGAAATCGGCACTCCACGTAGCAGGCTGGATTCGCTCACTGTTCCATAAACTTCTGACGAAGAACAAATCTCGGGGAGCATGTTGGTGGGGATTCCAAACTCAGCTGCTATTTGCTCATCCCACTGCAGGGTTCTTAGATTCATCAACATGGTTCTGCTGGCATTGGTTACGTCAGTTTTATGAACGCCACCTTGCGGACCGCCGGTGAAATTCCACAGCAACCAGGTGTCCATGGTTCCAAACAACAAATCGCCAGCAAGGGCTGACTCCCTAGCCCCCTTGACGTTTTCCAAAATCCAGGAAACCTTGGTTCCAGCAAAAAAGGTGGCTAGCGGTAGACCGGTTGTTTCGCGGAAGCGATTGATGCCACCGTTGGCTGCTAGCTTGTCGACGATGGGTTGAGTTCTCGTGTCTTGCCAAACGATGGCGTTGTATACCGGGACTCCGGTGTGCTTATTCCAGACCACGCTGGTTTCGCGCTGATTTGTGATTCCAACAGCGGCAATGGAGTGACGGGTTATGTTGCTTCGGCTAAGGGCCTGGCCAACAACTTCACGGGCGTTATCCCAGATTTCCATGGCATCGTGTTCCACCCAACCAGGCTGAGACATGATTTGTTTGTGTTCGAGCTGACCGGAAGCTAAGTCTTCGCCTGCTTCATTGAAGATTATTGCTCGGGTGCTGGTAGTTCCCTGATCAACAGCGATGACAAACTTTTCCATTTCTGGGCTCTAACTTTCGTAGGTGGGTTCCGCTGGAATCTAGAATACCGCAGGCACCTCCAATAGATACCTGCCAAAGTTCCAAACCTGCTACCCGTAGCAAAGACGAGAACATCAAAGTGGTTCGATCGATTACCAGCGCTTAAGTATTTGTTTTGGGGAAGTTAGCCTTAGGCCAAAGCCATGAAAGCTTTTTCAAGGGTGGCTCGATTCTTTGCCCCGGCAGCATCATTGCCACACTGCGCCATGCCGGTAGCGATGATGGCAAAGCCTGCTTTGGTAAGTGCCGAGTTGGCAGCAGAGAGCTGCGTCAAAATCTCGGTGCAGTCTCTGGCTTCATCGAGCATCTTTACTACCCCTGCGATCTGGCCCTGGGCTCGCACGAGACGGTCTCTAGCTTTTTTGAGGTCTTGGGGTTCGATTTGCATCTTTACTCCTTGCAGTCGGTTGCTTTTTAGTATACCCTAGGGGGTATAACAAAGGAACATCAATTGAAGAAGTTTTACAAATTTATTGCTGCGAGCTTTATCGCAGCACTCGCAGTTACTGGTTTAGCCGGTTGCGCTACTGTGGAGCCAATGGACATGAGCACATTTGCAGCTGTTATCGACGTTCGTACACCTGAGGAAACCTCAGCGGGTCACCTAGAGGGCGCCAAGCTTTTTGACATTCAAGACTCCGCGTTCATGGATAACCTAGCCACACTAGACAAGTCTGCCGATTACTACCTCTACTGTAGAAGTGGTAACCGCTCGGGTCAAGCAATTGAGGTTATGAAGCAAGAAGGTTTCACTGGCATGCTACACAACGGTGGAGCATTGGCTAACGCTGCTTCGGAAACCGGCCTCTCAGTAGTTCAGTAACTTCTCTAGGTATTGGCATACTTTTCATATGGACAAGCTCTTTTGGGATCAGAAGTATTCGGTTGATGAGTACATCTACACAACCGAAGTAAACCGCTTTGTCAAAGAACACTTAGCTGATCTCCCCCCCGGCAAGATGATCGATCTTGCCGGGGGTGAAGGTCGCAATACAGTTTTCTTTGCCGAGAAGGGCTGGCAGGCAGAGAACATCGATCTATCCGCTGTTGGTTTGGCTAAGTGTGAAAAGTTAGCTGCCGAAAGAAAAGTTTCTGATTTGGTGTTCACTACCCAAGGATCCGCTTTAGATTTTGAATCAAAACTTGCTCCGGTTGATCTTGGGGTAGTTGCATACATGCAAATAAACCATCAGGGCCTAAAAGCTGGTATCGCCAGGTTGGTAGCAAACATCCGCCCTGGCGGCACATTCTTTGGTGTTTGGCATGCACTGGAAAATCTCAAAGATGGCTTCGGTGGTCCCCAGGACCCCAATGTTCTTCCAAGCATTGAATCGATGACTGAAATCCTTGGTGAGCTGCCGCTGAAGGTGGAATTCATTACCAACCGAGACGGGCAAGTTCAAACCAAGCAGGGACTCAGGCCCTCAATAACCCTCACTGCACTGGCTATAAAGCTTTAGCTATCTAGACTGGCCCTATGGCAAAACCTGGCAAGGTAGTTCCCCCGAAGCCAAACCCTGAAGACCCCGCTAGCTATGAAGCTTTTGACGGGGAGTGGCGAAAGATTGGTCTTTCTGGCCCCGCAAGACGGGCCCTAGTCGATGCCAAGCTATACAAAGTCTCAGACCTTCGCAAGATTTCCCTGGAGAAACTCATTTCCTTGCACGGAATGGGCAAATCAGCTGTTGCCAGGCTCAAGGTTGTAATGAATGGCAAGAAGATCAAGTTCCTGCCCTAGTAAAAAAACTGACCCGCTGGGCCAAGGCCCAAAGCAAGTAAAGTTGTTTTATCGAGCGGAGACAAATTGGCTAAATCAGTGAAGCTTGGGGTTATTCCAGGCGATGGCATTGGTCCAGAGGTCATTCGCCATGCCGTTGCCGCTTTGGAGCAAGCTGCTCCAAGAGTCAATTTTGAAAAAACCGACTACTACTTTGGAGCCAAAAGATACTTGGCCACCGGAACGATCCTTACAGACGCTGAACTTGAATCCCTTGCCGAACAAGACGTCTTGCTTCTTGGTGCAATTGGTGACCCGGGTGTTCCATCGGGGATCCTCGAGCGCGGGCTGTTACTAAAGCTTCGATTTGGTTTTGATCACTATGTGAATCTTCGCCCGACCAAGTTATACCCGGGTGTTACATCCAAGCTTTCTAATCCTGGGGATGTGGACTTTGTTGTGGTTCGAGAAGGTACCGAGGGTCCCTACGTTGGAACCGGTGGTTCCGTTAGAAAAGGCACCCCCGAAGAAGTTGCCAACGAGGTTTCGGTAAACACCGCTTATGGCGTTGAGCGGGTAGTTCGATATGCATTCAAGTTAGCTAGCACCAGAAGCAGGAAGAAACTTACCTTGGTTCACAAGCACAACGTACTGGTTCACTCCGGTGCTTTGTATCAGAGGATTGTTTCCGAAGTCGCTAAGGAATATCCAACTGTCAATCACGATTACCTGCACGTTGATGCCGCCACAATTTTTATGGTCACCGAACCTTCCAGATTCGATGTCATAGTTACAGATAATCTCTTTGGCGATATCTTGACTGACCTAGCTGCTGCAATAAGCGGCGGTATCGGTCTTGCGGCAAGTGGCAATTTGAACCCAACCGGAGCGTTCCCTTCTATGTTTGAGCCAGTCCATGGCTCAGCTCCTGATATTGCGGGCAAGAACCTAGCTGACCCAACCGCTGCCATCGCATCGGCAGCGATGCTACTTCGTCACATCGAAGAAGACCAAGCGGCCGAAAGAATCGAGTCGGCGATAGCCAAGCACCTTGCTAAAGCTGCAACTGGATTATCCACCGACCAAATCGCTAGAAGCATCTTCGAGAATTTGTAGGAAGCAGATGAATCTAACTTTCGAACAGATCAAAAACCCGAACCCGGTTTCCAAAGCTGATCGCGATGCGATTATTGCTAACCCCACTTTTGGAACTCACTTCACTGATCATCAGGTGGTAGTGGTTTGGGAAAAAGACAAGGGATGGCACTCAGCACGCGTTGAGCCCTATGGTCCAATTTTGATGGATCCATCCAGTGCTGTGCTGCACTACGGTCAGGAAATCTTCGAAGGCATCAAGGCATATCGTCATGACGATGGTTCGATTTGGACCTTTAGACCACAAGAAAACGCCGCCAGATTGCAGCGCTCGGCCAAGCGCATGGCGCTTCCAGAATTACCAACTGAGATCTTTGTTGAGTCTCTACGTCAGCTAATTGCCCTAGACGGTGATTGGGTTCCAGCTCCAGAAAATGAAAAGACTTTGTATTTTCGCCCATTCGAAATTGCCGCCGAAAACTTCCTGGGGGTTAGAGCAGCTCATCGCGCAGAGTATCGAGTGATTGCTTCACCGGTAGGACCATATTTCACTGGAGGGCTCAAACCTGTTTCGATTTGGATTGCGCTTGATTCGGCAAGAGCCGGCAAGCACGGAACCGGTGAAGCAAAAACTGGCGGTAACTACGCGGCTTCTTTGATGGCACAAAACGAAGGTTACGAAAATGGCTGCTCGCAGGTAATGTTCCTAGATGCTGAAACCGGAACATACATCGAGGAACTTGGCGGAATGAACCTATTCTTTGTTTTTGCCGATGGCAAGGTCATTACTCCAGGGTTAGATGGAACAATTCTGCGCGGTATCACCCGAAACTCGGTGATCACCTTGCTCAAAGATAGAGGTCACGAAGTTCAAGAGCGCAAGATCACCTTGGATGAGATTCGTGAGGGAGTCAACTCTGGCGCCATAACAGAAATATTTGCTTGTGGCACAGCAGCCGTTATCACCCCGATTGGGTTACTCAAGTCCAAAAACGAGGAAATAGGTAAGGCTGATAGTGAACCTGGCAAGCTAACCGTTTCCCTAAGAGAGCAGCTAACTGGCATTCAATACGGGCGAGTCGAAGACAAACACGGATGGATGTATAGGCTGTCAGAGTGAAGGTAGCAAGATTCAGCAATGGGGCAGAACCTAGATACGGCATTGTCGATGGACCAGAACTTGTTGTTCTAAAAGGTCACCCACTGGTTGCTGGTTACCAAACCACTGGTGAGCGGATACCCCTTAAAGAGGTAAAGCTATTAGCTCCAACAATTCCATCGAAGATTGTTTGCATCGGCAAAAACTTTGCTGATCACGCAGCCGAAATCGGTGAAGAGGTAACTGCCGAGCCGCTTATATTCCTTAAGCCTTCAAGCGCCATCGTTGGTCATGGCGATGCCATAGTTATTCCGCCTCAGAGCAAACAGGTCGAGTTGGAAGCCGAGCTATGTCTGGTGATTGGAAAACTGGCCAAGAACGTAAGCGAGGAAAAGGCCCTGGAGTATTTGTGGGGAGTTACGATCGCTAACGATGTCACCGCGAGGGATTTGCAGTTTGGCGATGGCCAGTGGGCTAGATCCAAGGGGTTTGACAGCTTCTGCCCACTGGGCCCTTGGGTAGAAACTGAGTTTTCGCCTGATGGCCAGGTAATCGAGTCCAGAATTAATGGCGAGGTAAGACAAAACGTTGCAATTACTGAGATGGTCCATAACATCCCATCCATAATCTCCTACGTCTCAAAGAACATGTCCTTGTTGCCCGGGGATATCATCTTGACCGGTTCACCTGCCGGAATAAGCGTTATAAACAGCGGAGATATGATCGAGTGTGAAATCGAGGGAATCGGCATCCTCTCTAACCCTGTTGCCTAGACTTATTAGATAATGACTTCCTTGATTACCGCCCCGTTTTCTGATGCCACTGGCCAGAACGTAAGGGTAAGGTTTTGCCCTTCACCTACTGGCACCCCTCACGTGGGGCTTATCCGAACTGCACTTTTTAACTGGGCCTACGCTCGTCACACCGGCGGCAAGCTGATCTTCCGCATCGAAGATACCGATCAAGAAAGAGATAGCGAAGAAAGCTTTGAGCAGTTACTGGCTGCTCTTTCTTGGCTTGGGCTGGATTGGGACGAGGGTGTAAATGTTGGTGGACCGAACGAACCCTACCGCCAGTCGCAGCGGACAGATATATACCTTGAAGTAATTCAAAAGCTCAAAGATGCCGGGCATCTTTACGAAAGCTTTCTAACCGGGGAAGAAATTGATGCCCGCAACGAAGCTGCGGGCAGAGCCAAGCAGCTTGGCTACGACAACTCTGAGCGTGATTTAGATCAGGCCACAAAGGACAAGTACTTAGCTGAGGGAAGAACTCCTGCACTAAGACTTAGGGTTCCAGATTCAGACATTAGCTTCACCGATCTAGTTCGTGGCGAGATAACTTTCCCAGCCGGGTCATTTCCTGACTTTGTTGTAGTTCGTCCAAACGGTCAGGCTCTTTACACACTGGTGAACCCGGTTGACGATGCGCTGATGGGTGTCACCCATGTGCTTCGCGGTGAAGACTTGCTGTCTTCAACTCCGAGACAAATCGCTCTTTACAACGCCATGGTTCAAGCCGGAATCACAACTTTCATTCCACAATTTGGTCACCTGCCCTATGTGATGGGGGAGGGTAACAAGAAGCTTTCAAAGCGTGATCCAGAAAGCAATCTGTTCCACCACAAAGACCGCGGCTTTATCCCGGAAGGACTGCTTAATTACTTAGCCTTACTTGGTTGGGGTATCTCGGCCGACGAAGACATCTTTAGCCTTAGTGAAATGGCTAAGGCGTTTGATGTTGTTGATGTGAATCCAAACCCAGCCAGGTTTGATCTGAAAAAAGCTGAGGCTATAAACGCCACCCACATCAGGCAGCTTTCACCAGAAGATTTCCAGGGCCGTCTAGTCCCTTACCTGCAGGCTGGCAATGTGCTTTCTAATCCTGCAACCGAAGGGGAGCTAGCAATACTTGCCAACGCTGCGCCTTTGATTCAGGAGCGCATCACAGTCTTGGGTGAATCAGTTGACATGCTTTCTTTCTTGTTTATTGAAAGCAGCAAGATTGAAATTGAGGAAGATGCCAAGAAGGCGCTGCCTGATAACGCCAAGGTGATTGTTGCTGCAGCGCTGGAAGCGCTGCAGGGACTAGATAGTTTTACTACCGATTCGATTCACGATTTAATGAATCAGGTTCTTGTTGAATCGATGGGTGAAAAACCACGCAATGCCTTTGGGCCACTTCGAACAGCAATTTCTGGACGAAAAGTTTCGCCACCACTATTTGAGTCGATGGAGATTCTTGGCAAGGCGGAAACCCTTGCTCGTTTAGAACTATTTGCCCGCGGCTAAGTCGCAAGCTAGTATTGGAATCTGGGCCAGGGCCCAAGTAAATCCCTTGGGGTATGGTGTAATTGGCAACACGGATGATTCTGGTTCATTTGTTCTTGGTTCGAGTCCAGGTACCCCAGCAAGTTAGATTTCCAGGCTTTGGCCAACCTCTAGGTATCTAAACTCTCCACCGTTTTCTTCCGTTACCTGCTTTACTCGCGAGTTATTCAAATCGTGACCCAGTTGGCTCAAAAGAGCATTGTGTGTTGGGAAACAAATTGCCGGCTTGATCTCTTCGATGTAATCCATCACGTCAGCGATTTTGAGCCACGGTGCACTGGTTGGGCAGGCAAGTGCTTTCACTTTTACATCGGGCGGTGTGTAGCTATCGCCGGCGTAGTAAAGATCTCCGTTTACTAGCACAGCGGTGTTTTGAACTAGCGGGATGCTTCGGTGGATGATCTGGTGCATATCTCCAAAAAACTCCAGCTTGAAGCTACCTACTTCGTAATAGTCGCCGTGGTAAACGGTAGTAACTTTTTGCCCCGAGAGCCTTGTGACCACCTCGCTGGTGCCAAAGATCTGAACCTTTGGATTCTCAGCCTTGATTTTGGCTATTTTGGCCTCATCGCAGTGGTCATCATGTTTATGGGTGATAACGACAGCGACCACATTGCCAACACCTGTTAGCTCCTCGGTATAGGAACCCGGGTCAATGATTAGGGTTTCGGAGTTGATTTCAACCTCGAGGCAGGCATGGCCGTGCTTGGTGATCTTCATATTGTTCATTGTATGGTGTTGCGTGAAAACCCTAAGTTCTCGGTAAGCTTTCGCTCTAACAGCAATTTGGTTTTCGAACAAAGGCTTTTTATGCGAGTGGGATTAGTCATAAATCCAACAGCCGGTGGTAATAAGGGTGCTGGTGTCGGGGAAAGCGTTCGCGCTGTCTTGGCAAGTTCAACTCATGAAGTAATTGACCTTTCTGGTGATAGTTTTGCGACGGCTAAGGCCGCTATCCAAGTGGCAATTGCCAATAAGGCAATTGATGCCTTGATTTTGGTCGGTGGCGATGGCATGGCTCACCTCGGGGTGAATGTGTGCGCAAATACCAATGTTGCAATGGCAATCGTTCCTGCAGGAACTGGCAATGACTCGGCCGGAGTATTTGGTATGCCGATGGGCGATGCGGCCACCTGCACAAAGCTGATCTTGGAAAACATTTCTTCTCCGAAGCGAATTGACGCTATCGAAATTGAACACAGCCTCGGAAAGACCTGGGCTCTGGGCTCTGCCTCGGCAGGCTTTGATGCCTTGGTAAACGCACGAGCTAACAAAATGACCTGGCCGGCCGGACCGATGAAGTATTACCTGGCTATGTTGCTGGAGCTAGCTAGCTTCAAGGCAATCAAGTACCGCTCAAAGATTGATGGCGTGGCAAAGGATTTTGAAGCCATGCTTTGCGTAGTTAGTAACTCGGGAGTCTTTGGTGGGGGAATGCTGGTGGTGCCAGAAGCCTCGATAACGGATGGCAAGTTGGATTTATTGATCTTGAACAAAATCACTCGTTTCAAGCTGGTTCGAATATTCCCTCAGGTCTATAAAGGCACACACGTTACTGACCCTGCGGTTGAGCTGCTGACTGCAACCAAAGTCGAGATTGCTGCTGATGGAATGCCAATTTACTCAGACGGTGAGTATGTTGGGCAGGCACCGTTTAGTGCTCGAGTTGTCCCAGGTGCTTTGTTAGTTATTGCTCCAGCGCTTTAGGGGGCTGTTGCGCAAAGGTGGGGTGTGGCATAATCGAAAGGTTGCTTACGGCCCCATCGTTTAGCGGCCTAGGACACTGCCCTCTCACGGCAGCGGCGCGGGTTCGAATCCCGCT
>Ga0208592_1000127_pt1 | contig 22873 bp, 18 predicted proteins | sample LakMenE18May10ns_FD_150712 | JGI IMG/M metagenome (GOLD analysis project Ga0208592, IMG submission 150712) | Freshwater microbial communities from Lake Mendota, WI - 18MAY2010 deep hole epilimnion ns (SPAdes) | ecosystem: Environmental > Aquatic > Freshwater > Lentic | place: Lake Mendota...
ATACGTGTACAAACTTCGAGCCGAAAGAGTCAATCCCGAGGCGCTACGAATTGACGATCTCAGACTGCTAACTCCCACCGAGCACCAAACTAGCGAAATACGCGCTCTACTAGAGCTGCACTTCAAGGAAACAGGATCAAGGTTGGCAGAGAGGTTGTTAGTGAGTTTTGAATCAGAGATTCAAAACTTCACAGTCGTTATGCCAACTGACTACGCAAGTGTTGTTCAAATCCGAAAGGACGCTCATCAAGAAGGTTTAGATCCTGACGGGACAGTTGTTTGGGATCGGATACTGGAGGCCACAAGTGGCTGATCCAAAGGGCTTTCTTAGAACGACCGAGCGAGAGCTTGCTAAGCGCAGGCCAGTGGATGTTCGAATAATGGACTGGAAAGAAGTCTACGAGCGACGAAATAGTGCGGTCGTAAAGAGCCAGGCGGGTAGATGCATGGATTGTGGCGTACCTTTTTGCCATCAGGGATGTCCTCTCGGGAACCTGATTCCAGAGTGGAATGATGCGGTCTGGCGACAGGACAACGAGACAGCAATTGAACGGCTGCATGCCACGAACAACTTTCCTGAGTTCACGGGAAGATTATGCCCCGCACCATGTGAGTCAAGCTGTGTTCTTGCGATCAACCAACCAGCAGTAACGATCAAAGAGATTGAAGTGTCGATTATCGACGACGCCTTTGATCAAGGCAGAGTTACTGCTCACACACCGGAGAGGTTGACAGGAAAGACCGTTGCCGTTGTCGGGTCTGGGCCTGCCGGTTTAGCCGCAGCGCAGCAGCTCTCAAGAGCTGGTCATACCGTTGCGGTTTTTGAGCGAGATGATCGAATCGGCGGACTGCTCCGATATGGAATACCAGATTTCAAAATGGAGAAGCACCACATAGATCGTCGATTGGCACAGCTTGAAGCAGAGGGTGTTCGCTTTCGTACTGGCGTTGAGATTGGCAAGGACATTAGCTGGCCAGATCTTCAAAGAAGATATGACGCTGTACTGATTGCTACAGGTGCCAGTGTTGCAAAAGAGTTGTTAGTTCCAGGTCGTGAGCTTGATGGAGTTCACCTTGCTATGGATTATCTATCTCAGGCAAACCGAGCTGTCGCAGGTCTTAGCACTGAAAGCGCGATCACGGCGTCAGGCAAGAATGTTTTGATACTTGGCGGGGGAGATACCGGAGCCGACTGTCTCGGCACTGCAACGAGGCAAGGAGCCACATCGGTAACAACTATCGCAATAGGTCAGAGGCCACCGGAATCACGTCCCGATTCACAACCGTGGCCTACTTTTCCAAACTTGTTTGAAATCAGTAGCGCACACGAGGAATTCGGCGAGAGGCAGTATCTGGCCTCAACTCTAGAGTTCATAGGCGAAAGCGGAAAGCTAACTGGCATAAAGATCGCAGATACTGGTTTCGAAAGAGGGAAAAGAATTCCAATTCCTGGTACCGAGAGAGTAATCAAAGCCGACCTTGTTCTGCTGGCTCTAGGTTTTAGCGGGCCTAGAACCAAGGACGCCGTCGATTCGCTAGCTCTCGGATTAGACTTGAGTGGTAACTTAGCTAGAGATGACAGTTTCGCTACAGAGGTGCCCGGGGTGTTTGTGGCCGGCGATGCAGGGCGTGGACAGTCGTTGATCGTCTGGGCTATTGCTGAGGGAAGAGCGGCAGCAGCATCCATAGATAGATTCCTCGAAGGAACCACAGATTTGCCCTCACCGGTGCGGGCTTCCGACAAACCCTTGTCGGTATACACCTAACCAGGAAGACAATAGAAGGAATAATCATGAACAGACGCGCGAAAATTGTGGCCACACTTGGGCCAGCCACATCAAGCTACGAAAGCATCCGCGCAATCATAGAGGCCGGTGTCGATGTGGCTCGGATGAATCTCAGCCACGGAAGCTATGAAATTCATGAAGAGATTTACAAAACGGTTCGAAAAGTCTCAGCTGACTTGGGAAAACCTCTGGGAATATTCGTTGATCTTCAGGGCCCTAAGATCCGCCTTACCAAGTTTCGTAATGGTCCAGTAACTCTGGTCCAGGGCGCCAAGTTCAGTATCACTACAGATGAAATCGAAGGGGATATCAACATCTGTGGGACAACGTTCAAGGGTTTACCAGCTGATGTAAACGTAGGCGATACTCTGCTCATAGACGATGGCAAAATCCGTCTTCGCGCTACCGAAGTTACAGCAACAACTGTCATCACTCAGGTTGAGGTCGCTGGCCAGCTTTCCAACAACAAGGGAATAAACCTTCCTGGCGTTGCCGTAAACGTTCCAGCTCTGTCGGAAAAAGACGAGCAGGACCTCAGGTGGGCGATCAAGCTTGGCGCCGACATGGTAGCTCTGTCCTTTGTCAGAAATGCATCCGACATCACTCGTGTTCATGAGATTATGCGAGAGGAAAAGCGCATGTTGCCTGTGATTGCAAAGATTGAAAAACCACAAGCGGTAGAAAATCTAGAGGAAATCATCGACGCGTTTGATGCAATCATGGTCGCCCGAGGCGATTTGGGTGTCGAGCTTCCGCTAGAGCAGGTTCCTATCGTTCAAAAGCGCGCTGTTGAGCTTGCAAGACGCTGGGCAAAACCAGTGATTGTCGCAACCCAGATGCTGGAGTCGATGATCTCTTCGAGCATCCCAACCAGGGCTGAAACTAGCGATGTTGCAAATGCCGTTCTAGATGGAGCTGACGCACTTATGCTATCCGGTGAAACTAGCGTGGGCTCTTTTCCGGTTGAGACGGTATCAACGATGGCGCGCATCATTCAATCGACAGAGGAGAATGGCTTGAGTCGTATCCCTGATCTTGGAACCAGACCGCACACTCAGGGTGGTGCAGTTTCATTCGCAGCTATGGAGATAGCCGAACTTCTTGGCTCAAAGTTTGTCTGCGTGTTTACCGAGAGCGGGGATTCATTGCGCAGGATTTCGAGACTGAGATCCTCGGTGCCCGTGCTTTCATTTACGCCAAATGAGCAAACTGCTCGCGAGCTATCGCTAGTTTGGGGAGCAAGAACCTACCTGGTTCCAAAAGTGACGCACACGGATGCGATGTTTGATCAGGTAGATATTTCAGTTCTTGACGAAGGTCTTTGTCGCGAGGGTGATGAGGTCGTTGTAGTGGCTGGTACGCCACCTGGAGTTTCTGGTTCCACGAACACCCTCAGGGTTCACAAGGTTGGAACTGGAGCTAGTAGCTAAAAATTTGTGGTGCCGGAAGTGGGATTCGAACCCACACGTCCTTTCGAACAAAGCATTTTGAGTGCTCCGCGTCTGCCGTTCCGCCATTCCGGCAGTACCACGCTCTGAAGTCTATTCCATTTTGTTTCGAGTGTTTCGACCCAATTGGAATAAAGTTAGCGACATGGGAGAGTTGACCAAAAAGCGAATCGTAGTAGTCGAAGATGAGTCGCTTATCCGAATTGACATCGTTGAAACCTTGAAAGTTCAAGGATTCGATGTTGTAGGCGAGGCCAGTAATGGTGTAGCCGCTATAGAGCTAGCTAAGAGCTTGACACCAGATTTGATGGTGCTGGATATAAAGATGCCAGACATGGATGGTTTGTCTGCGGCAGAGGAAATTGCCAAGCTTCGGATACCCGTTGTCTTCTTGACCGCTTTCAATCAGCAAGAGCTAATCACGCGCGCAGCAGAGGTTGGTGCGATGGCTTTTCTCGTGAAACCCTTTTCACCGGATGATCTAATCCCAGCGATCGAACTTGCGCTTTCTAGGCATCAACAGCTGATTGCGCTAGAAGCGGAGGTATCGGATCTCAACGAGCGTCTGGAAACTCGCAAAATGGTTGAGCGGGCCAAAGGAGTGCTTGGGCAACAAATGGGGCTTTCAGAACCGGACGCCTTCCGGTGGATTCAAAAGGCCGCAATGGATCGACGAATTGGAATGGTCGATGTTGCTAGAACTATTCTGGATCAGCTGGAGAAGTAGCTTTTCTTATCAGGTTAGTGATTCGAACCGTTGAGAGCCTGTCTCCGGACTCATTGGTTACTACTATCTCGTGAACGGTTAACGACTTGCCAAGTGAAATGGCGGTTGCTGTTCCAGTAACTAATCCACTGGTGGCGGATTTGGTGTGGGAAGCTGAGATCTCAATACCAACGGCATACCCGTTCGGGTGAGCCCAGACATTCGCGGCAAACGAACCCAGAGTCTCGCCTAACACCAAATATGCTCCACCATGAAGCAATCCGATTGGTTGAGTGTTTCCCTCAACTGGCATTGTGGCAACAGCACGCTCTGCACTTAGCTCGAGAATCTGAATGCCCATTTTCTCGGCTAACGCTCCAACACCGCGTGATGAGGCAACTTTCTTAGCCTGGTCGCTAAGTTTCGGCTCATGATCAGACATACAAGACCTCTCAGAATAGTTTCGCCGGCAAGCAAAGTAGGCTTGCACTCATGAATCCTAAGCCTACCTTGATGCTTATAGATGGGCACTCTCTGGCGTTCAGAGCATTCTACGCACTTAATCCTTCAAACTTTAAGACCCCAGACGGGCAACATACAAATGCTGTTCATGGATTTGTCTCAATGCTCTTGAACCTGTTAGAAGGGGAAAAGCCCACCCATCTTGCAGTTGCCTTTGACATCTCTGGGCCATCGTTTCGGGCAATCGAGTATCCCGAGTACAAAGGAAATCGTGGGGAAACTCCGGTGGAGTTTTACGGACAGACAGAACTTTTAGAAGAAGCCATGCACAGCATGAACATCACAACATTGACAAAGAAAGACTACGAAGCGGACGACATACTTGCCTCTTTGGCCGATCAAGCATCGGCCAGCGGGTTTAGAGTCCTAGTGGTCTCAGGAGATAGAGACACCTTTCAGCTGATAAGCGATAACACAACAATTCTTTACCCCATCAAGGGAGTGATGAATCTTGCTCGAATGACGGATGAGGCAGTCGTTGAACGATATGGAATTCACGCAAGTCAGTATCCCGACCTGGCGGCACTGGTAGGAGAAACTTCAGATAACCTACCCGGCATACCAGGTGTTGGCCCAAAGACCGCCGCAAAGTGGTTACAACAACATGGCGATCTGAAATCAATACTTGATGGCGCTGGGGATGTTCCGGGTAAAGTCGGGGAGTCCTTGCGACAGCACAGCGATCTGGCCCTAAGAAACAGAAGATTGAATCATCTCGTAAGAGATCTAGACATGGGTGTTGACCTTGAGACTTTTCGACTCACAGCTGTTGACGAAAAGAAGGTTCGTGCGGCCTTTTCCAAAATGCACTTCAAGACCCTCACGGAGCGAGTTCTTCGTCTCAGGGGTGTTGCTGGAACACAAACTTCTGGTTTGCCAAGTGCTCCTGTCTCAAGCCAAACCGATAAAGAACTTCAACCCCCGCAGCAGGTGTCCAAAACGGTTCCAGTTATTCCAGAGGTTAGCGAGATTGACGAAGCAGCCTTATTAGTCTGGCTAGAAACCCAACCCGTTGTTGGTATTGAGGTAGAGGAGACAGAAGCCGGCTTGCTGTTTGGATTTGCCTCAGACACCCAAAGAGTTTCCTTACGCGGTAATCATGGGGCTAAGTTTGCGAGTTGGCTTGCAGCGGGGGATAAACCAAAAATCCTTTTTGATCTTAAGGGAACCAAGAGACTGCTTCTGGAGCATGCTCTAGACATCGATGGTGTTGTAGAAGACGCACTCTTGCTTGCATATCTTTTGAACCCACTACGCAGAAATTTCTATGTTGATGACATAGCTCAGGAGTACCTCGGAATTGCCGTAACGAGGTCGGATCCGAATCAACTCTTACCCGAGCAGGAGATTGACCCAAGTTTGGACGCTTGGCTAGCAAAGATGCTAGCCCCTGAGATGAGCGCGGAGCTGATTAGTCAGAGCCAGGAAGCTGTTTATAGGGACATCGAGTTACCAAGCTCCAGAAGTCTGGCGTTAATGGAATCGGCCGGAATATCTATTGATGTGAAGCTACTGGAGGGATTGTTCGAGTCCCTAAGTAAAGAAGTGGCTGAGATCGCCAAAGACGCGTTCAAGATCATCGGAAAGGAGATCAATCTTGCATCTCCTAAGCAGCTACAAACAGTTCTTTTCGAAGATTTAGGGATGAAGGGAACCAAAGCACTTAAGTCTGGTTTTTCAACCAATGCTCAAGCGCTCACTGAGCTTTTTGAACAGACCGGCCACCCCTTTCTTGAGAAACTCCTTTCCCATCGAGATTCAACCAAGCTAAAGCAAATGGTTGAAACCCTTTTGAAAGCTGTTGAGGCGGATCATAAGATTCACACGACCTACGTCCAAACCGGAACCTCAACTGGTCGCCTGAGCTCCGAGAATCCAAACTTGCAGAACATTCCGATTCGCAACCCCCGTGGAGCGCAGATCCGTGACGCCTTTATTGCATCTAAGGGATTTGAGTCAATAATGACCGCCGACTATTCGCAGATCGAAATGCGCATCATGGCGCATCTGTCTGGGGACCCAGGTCTTATTGAGGCTTTCAAGGCAGGAGAGGATCTCCACCGCTTCGTAGGCTCGAGAATCTTTGGCGTCAAACCCCAGGATGTAACTTCAGAAATGCGAGCTCAAGTCAAGGCCATGAGCTATGGCTTGGTGTACGGGTTGAGTGAGTACGGTTTGGCAAGGCAGCTGGGTTTATCCAACGCCGATGCCAAGCAGCTAATGAAGGACTACTTCGAGCGTTTTGGGGGAGTAAGAAGGTATCTAGCCAAGATTGTTGAAGACGCCAAAGCTGTCGGCTACACCACTACCTATCATGGGCGCCGCAGACCATTTGATGACTTGAACAGTTCGATTTTTCAAGTGCGGGAAAACGCTCGACGGGCGGCGCTAAACGCCCCAATCCAAGGAACAGCGGCAGACATCATGAAAATGGCGATGAATCAGATTCAGGATGCAATTGAGACCAAAGGTATGCAATCTAGGATGCTTCTCCAAGTGCATGATGAGTTGGTCTTTGAGGTATACCCAGGGGAGGCTAAGGCCTTAGAAGAACTAGTTTTGGACAAAATGTCCAATGTGGTCAAGCTATCGGTGCCCTTGGATGTCCAGATTGGAACCGGCAGAAGCTGGGATAAGGCGGCGCATTAGCCTTTGTCTGTGCCTAGGAATACAGGTAGGCTAGGTAGGCGCGAGAGCGCATTCCCTTATCCGCCGTTGCGGTAGCAATTTCTCCAGCGATGGAGGGCTAGCGCGACCTGAGTATGTAAAGCAATGGAGCACTTATCTCTATGTCAACCGAATCAACCACTAAATCCCCAAAACAAGTAGCCATAAACGACATTGGTTCTGCAGAGGAATTCCTCGCAGCAGTCGAAAAGACCCTCAAGTTCTTCAATGACGGTGACCTAATTCAAGGAACTGTCGTTAAGATTGATCGCGACGAGGTTCTGTTAGACGTTGGGTACAAAACTGAAGGCGTGATTCCTTCTCGCGAACTTTCGATTCGACACGACGCAGATCCAGGAGATATTGTCTCTGTAGGTGACACCATCGAGGCGCTTGTTCTTCAGAAAGAAGACAAAGAAGGTCGGCTGATTCTTTCCAAGAAGCGTGCTCAGTACGAGCGTGCTTGGGGTGATGTGGAGAAAATCAAGGCAGCAGACACTACCGTTACTGGAACAGTAATTGAAGTGGTAAAGGGTGGTCTTATTGTTGACATCGGCCTCCGCGGCTTCCTCCCAGCTTCCCTTATCGAACTGCGTCGCGTTCGTGATCTTGCGCCATACTTGGGCCAAGAGGTCGAAGCAAAGATTCTCGAACTAGACAAGAACCGCAACAACGTGGTGCTCTCTCGAAGAGCGCTTCTAGAGCAAAGCCAGTCGGCATCAAGGTCTACCTTCCTTGCTGATCTTGCAAAAGGTCAAATTCGCACCGGTGTCGTTTCTTCGATTGTTAACTTCGGGGCATTCATCGACTTAGGTGGTGTCGATGGTCTTGTTCATGTTTCTGAGCTGTCCTGGAAGCACATCGAGCACGCATCTGAAGTTGTAGAAATTGGTCAGGAAGTTACTGTTGAAGTGCTTGAAGTTGATCAAGACCGTGAGCGCGTATCACTTTCTCTGAAGGCCACACAAGAGGACCCATGGCAAGTGTTTGCAAGAACGCATTCAATTGGTCAGTACGCTCCTGGAAAGGTAACCAAGCTTGTTCCATTTGGTGCATTCGTGCGAGTCGCAGACGGTATTGAGGGCCTTGTCCACATATCAGAGCTTTCCACTAAGCACATCGAGCTAGCCGAGCAAGTTGTTTCTGCAAACCAGGACGTCTTCGTGAAGGTTATTGACATCGACTTAGAGAGAAGAAGAATCTCACTTTCTCTAAAGCAAGCACTCGAGGAAGTCAACCCTGAAGGAACAGAGTTTAACCCTGCCCTTTACGGAATGTATGCAGAGTATGACGACAAGGGTGACTACAAATACCCTGAAGGTTTTGATCCCGCAACAAGCGAGTGGCAGCCAGGACACGAAGAGGCTCGAGCTAAATGGGAAAAGGAATATTCTGAGGCCAATGCTCGCTGGGTCGAGCACAAGAAGCAAGTGGCTATTGCTAACAAGCTAGCCGCTTCGTTACCAGACGTGCCTGCACCAGTAGCATCCGAAGACAAAAGTTCAAGCGATCAAGCTGAATCATCTGGCACCTTGTCTGATGATGAGTCGCTTGGAGCGCTTCGTGACAAGCTCGCGGACAAAGAGTAACCAAGGTTCAAGTCTTTGAATCGGGGCCTGGTTATTCCAGAGCCCCGATTCGCACTTTATAGGATTGGTAAATGTATCTCGTCGGATTAACAGGAGGCATTGCCTCAGGCAAGTCCTATGTAGCGACCGTGCTTCAGGAACTTGGTGCCGACACCATTGACGCAGATCAGGTGGCCAGGGAGGTTGTTGTCCCTGGATCTACCGGATTAGTGCAAGTGGTTAGTGCATTTGGCTTTGAGATTTTGCTACCAAGCGGTGAACTAGACCGGACAAAACTCGGAGAAATTGTTTTCGCCGATGCCGAGAAGAGAATAGAGCTTGAGAATATTCTGCATCCTTTGATTAAGGCGCGGACAACTCAACTAATTAGTGAGCAGCGTTCAGAAATCGTCGTCTATGCCGTTCCGCTTCTTGTTGAAGCCAATGTTGACTACCCCTTCGATTCGATCATCACAGTAGAAGCTGGTGTTGAGAATCAGGTGTCGAGGCTGATGAACTCTCGTCAGATGTCAGAATCTGACGCCAGAGTGCGAATTGGAGCGCAGACTAGCTCGGCCGAACGCGTTACAAGGGCCAACTTTGTGATCGACAGCTCTGGAACTAAGGAGCAAACGAAGCTTCAAGTGGTTGAGGTTTGGAAGCAATTGCTAGAGGCTGCAAAGGCCAAGGGTTAAAGTGCAGCGAACTAGATCATTTACACCTTTCAAGGTGGAAAGCGATTTCAAACCCTCTGGTGATCAGCCGACTGCGATTGCTGATCTGGTCCGCCGGATTAACGCAGCGGAAAAGGACGTTGTTCTTCTAGGGGCGACTGGAACCGGTAAATCTGCAACAACGGCATGGCTTATTGAGGCGCTTCAGCGCCCAACGCTTGTCATGGCTCACAACAAAACTCTTGCTGCACAGCTAGTTACCGAGCTTCGGCAAATGTTCCCAAATAACGCAGTTGAGTACTTCGTTAGCTACTACGACTACTACCAACCTGAAGCTTATGTGCCACAAACCGATACCTTCATTGAGAAGGATTCCAGTATCAACGAAGAAGTTGAGCGGCTTCGGTACTCGGCGACCATGAGCCTACTCTCCAGACGAGACGTAATTGTTGTTTCCACAGTTTCCTGTATCTATGGGCTAGGCGCTCCAAAAGAGTATCTGGACCAGTCAATCCCACTTCAAGTTGGGCAGAAAATTGACCGAGATGAGCTCATTAGAGAGTTTGTAAAGATCCAGTATCAGCGCAATGACATTGACTTCTCGAGGGGAAACTTCCGTGTCAAGGGTGACACTATTGAAATAATCCCGGTTTACGATGAGTTCGCAACCCGAGTTGAGTTCTTTGGGGATGAGATTGAAGCTATCTATTCGCTTCATCCTCTCACTGGTGATGTCATTAAGAAGCTTGACTCCGTCGGCATCTTTCCAGCCAGCCACTATGTAGCATCTCCGGTGCAAATGGGCCGTGCAATCGAGGAGATTGAAAACGAGCTGGCTGCGAGGCTTCGCGAGTTTGAATCAACTGGAAAGCTCCTCGAAGCTCAACGTATAAAGATGAGGACCAACTTCGATCTGGAGATGATTCGAGAGCTTGGCTTTTGCTCGGGAATCGAAAACTACTCACGGCACATAGATGGCAGAGCTCCAGGGGAGCCGCCTTCTTGCCTACTTGACTATTTTCCAGAGGATTTCCTGACGGTAATTGACGAATCGCACGCCACGGTTCCCCAAATTGGTGCAATGTATGAGGGAGATTCTTCGAGAAAGCGCACTCTGGTTGAGCACGGCTTTCGACTGCCATCAGCACTTGACAACAGACCGCTTCGCTGGAGCGAGTTCCAGCAGCGAGTTGGACAAACTGTATATCTCTCAGCAACACCAGGCAAGTATGAACTCGCTGCTGCTGACGGTGTGGTGGAGCAAATAATCAGGCCTACAGGTCTAGTGGATCCAAAGATCGTCTTGAAGCCAACCAAGGGCCAGATTGATGATCTGTTAGAAGAGATTCGGGTCAGAGCAGCGAAGGACGAGCGCGTTCTAGTGACCACTCTCACCAAGAAGATGGCTGAAGAGTTGACCGATTTTCTATCCGAAGCTGGGGTCAAAGTCAGATACCTGCATTCGGATGTGGACACGCTTAAGCGAGTAGAGCTTTTGAGGCAGCTTCGCCAAGGTGTTTTCGATGTATTGGTTGGTATCAACCTGCTACGAGAGGGTCTTGATCTTCCCGAGGTTTCCCTGGTTGCAATACTCGATGCCGATAAAGAGGGATTCCTTAGATCAGCCACCTCTTTGGTGCAGACAATTGGTAGAGCTGCACGAAACATAAACGGTGAAGTACACATGTATGGCGATAACCTCACGGACTCGATGCGAAAGGCTATCGATGAGACCACCAGAAGACGTGAGAAGCAGGTTGCCTACAACAAGAAACTCGGCGTTGATCCGCAGCCACTTCAGAAGAAGATAATTGACATTACTGATCAGATTGAACGCGAGGAGCTCGATACCGCTGAGTTGATTGCTGAACTTGGAAAGGCTAAAGGCCGAAAGGCTACTGCAGTGCCGCTTCGTTCCAATCGAGGAATTGCAGCTATGGCTCAGGATGAGATTCTCGCTGTAGTTCTGGATCTCGATGCCCAAATGAGACATGCTGCGAGCGAACTTCAATTTGAGCTGGCAGCGAGACTTCGTGATGAAATCGCCGAACTAAAGCATGAACTTCGACAAATGAAGAAGGCCGGGCACATCTAGTGCCGCTTGCCTCAGAGCTAAGCTAGGAAGAATGAGCGCCAAAGACCCCATGAATCTCGACCATTTGGTGGTTAAAGGCGCACGCGTTCATAACCTCAAGAACATCACAGTTGAGATGCCGCGCAATTCGCTGGTTGTGTTTACCGGGCTTTCGGGCTCTGGTAAGTCTTCTTTGGCCTTTGACACAATCTTTGCCGAGGGCCAAAGGCGCTACGTTGAATCGCTTTCGGCTTACGCGAGGCAGTTTCTTGGTCAAGTAGATCGGCCTGATGTTGATTTTATTGAGGGGCTTAGCCCTGCTGTTTCAATTGACCAGAAATCAACCAACCGAAACCCAAGATCTACTGTTGGAACCATCACGGAGATTCACGATTACCTGAGACTACTCTGGGCGAGAATCGGTATCGCTTACTGTTCAGAGTGTGGCGAGAAGATTGTCAAGCAAACACCACAGCAGATTGTTGATCATATACTTGAGAACCCCGAAGGTACCAAGTTCCAGGTTTTGGCCGAACTGGTAGATCAGAAAAAGGGCGAGTTCTCGGACCTCTTTCGCGATCTCATTTCGCAAGGCTATGCGAGAGCTGTTGTGGACGGCGAGACAATTACCCTCGCAGACGCCAAGCCGCTAAAGAAGACTTTCAAGCACGACATCGCTGTTGTTGTCGATCGATTGGCAATTAAGGCGGGAATCTCTGGACGACTTACGGATTCAGTTGAGACCGCATTAAAGCTTGCCGGGGGCAAAGTATCAATAGATTTTGTTGATCGAAAAGGAAGAGACTCCAAGCGAAGTTTTTCAGAGCAAATGTCTTGCCCAAATGATCACCCGTTAGCTCTTACTGAGATCGAGCCTCGAACGTTCTCCTTCAACGCACCATTTGGAGCATGCCAAGCGTGCTCAGGCCTTGGCACGAAGATGGCAGTCGACGAGGATCTCGTTATAGGCGATCCTGAGGCTTCGATTCTCGACGGCGTGATTCTGCCATGGTCCACCCAAGGTAAAGGTCTTTTCCACTACTTTTCCAGGATGCTTCAGGGCTTAGCTAAGGATCTTTCTTTTTCACTAAAGACGCCTTGGAGCGACTTGCCAGAAGAAGTAAGGTTTGCTGTCCTTAATGGAAACGATTTTGACGTTCAGGTTAAGTGGAAGAACCGCTATGGGCGCGAACTGCGTTACACAACTGGATTCGAGGGAGTTCTCAAATACATTGAACGAAAGTACCTAGAGTCGGATAACGACTACGCCCGCGGTAAGTGGTCGGGTTTTCTGAGAGAGGTAAATTGTCCAGCCTGTGATGGCGCAAGACTCAGACCCGAGGTTCTTGCTGTACGAATTGGGAAGTCCTCAATTGCGGAGGTCGCATCGCTTAGCTTGGGAGAGTGCGTTGCGTTCTTTGCTGGCATAAAACTGGACAAGCGTGACGAGAAGATCGCCGCCCAGGTGTTACGAGAGATTCGAGCAAGACTTGATTTTCTAATGGCTGTTGGTCTGGATTATCTCTCTCTTTCCAGGGCAGCTGGGTCGCTTTCAGGCGGAGAAGCTCAGCGCATCAGGCTTGCAACCCAAATTGGATCAGGTCTGACCGGGGTGCTCTACGTTCTGGATGAACCATCTATTGGCTTGCACCAAAGAGACAACAGGCGACTAATCGAAACACTTCTCAAGCTACGTGATCTAGGAAACACGTTGGTGGTTGTTGAGCACGATGAGGACACGATCAAAACCTCAGATTGGATTGTTGACATCGGTCCAGGAGCTGGTGTCGACGGTGGATCAGTTGTGCACTCAGGAACATACAAAGATCTTCTTCAAAACAAAGCATCGATAACCGGCGATTACCTGTCTGGGAGAAAGAGCATCTCTACTCCCAAGAAAAGAAGGGCCATCGATCCAAAAAGGACCCTGTCTGTTGTTGGAGCAAAAGCCAATAACCTAAAGAACCTGACTGTGAACTTCCCGCTCGGTGTTTTCATCGCTGTAACTGGCGTCAGTGGATCAGGCAAGTCATCACTAGTAAACGACATCTTGTACAACGTTTTAGCAAACGCACTAAACGGGGCAAAGCTGGTTGCTGGAAAGCACACTCGGATTACCGGGGTAAATCAACTCGACAAAGTGGTTCACGTCGATCAGAACCCCATCGGTAGAACACCTAGATCAAACCCGGCTACCTACACCGGAGTGTTCGATCACATCAGAAAGCTCTTTACAGAAACCTCGGAATCAAAAGCTCGTGGTTACCAGCAGGGTCGCTTCTCTTTCAACGTGAAGGGCGGTCGGTGCGAAGCTTGTAGTGGAGATGGAACGATTCGGATTGAGATGAACTTCTTACCTGATGTATACGTTCTATGTGAGGTTTGTCAGGGAGCCAGATACAACCGTGAGACGCTACAGGTGAAATACAAGGGGAAATCAATCTCTGAGGTTTTGGAGATGCCGATAGCAGAGGCAGCTGTGTTTTTCCAGGCGATAAATTCAATCTCTCGCTATCTTGACACATTGGTTGACGTAGGTCTTGGATATGTACGTTTGGGGCAGTCTGCAACTACCTTGTCTGGGGGAGAGGCTCAACGAGTCAAACTCGCAACCGAACTGCAAAGGCGCTCGACGGGCCGAACAATCTATGTTCTCGATGAACCCACAACTGGATTGCATTTTGAGGATGTTAGGAAATTGCTGCTCGTCCTGAACTCGCTGGTTGACAAAGGCAACACTGTGATCGTGATCGAACACAACCTAGATGTCATAAAGTCCGCGGACTGGTTACTAGATCTTGGCCCTGAAGGTGGATTCCGCGGTGGCGAGTTGGTTGCAGAAGGAACCCCCGAACAGGTTTCCAAGAACAAAGCCAGTTTCACTGGATCATTCTTGAAAGAAATTCTTAGCTAAATGTCAAACGATCTATCGTTTAGACCTAAAACCTCTGAAATCCCAACACGACCAGGCGTCTATCGGTTCTATGACAAAAAGAGAAGAATTCTCTACGTAGGTAAGGCCAAGAACCTGAGAGCTAGGCTGCAAAGTTATTTTGCACCGCTGGATTCACTTCATGAGCGAACCAAAAGAATGCTACTAAGTGCCTCGGACGTTGATTGGACGATAGTAAAAACTGAGTTTGAAGCCTTGCAACTAGAGTTCACCTGGATAAAGGAATTCAATCCACCATTCAACATACGCTTCAAGGACGACAAGTCGTATCCATACTTGGCGGTGTCTTTATCGGATAAGGTTCCTAGGGTTTTCGTGACGAGAAATCGAGAGCTAAAGGGTGTTAGATATTTCGGTCCGTACACCCAAGCGTGGGCGCTCAGGCAAACATTGGATACTTTGCTAAAAGCTTTCCCGGTTCGATCTTGCTCTTCGGGTGTGTTTGCGACAGCTAAGAGATCGAGCCGACCTTGTTTACTTGCCGACATCGGTAAATGTTCTGCGCCATGTGTCCCTAGGGTTACTGAACAGCAGCATTTGGATCTTGCCAAAGACCTTGTTGGTTTCATGAATGGAATGGATCCTAAACAGGTGGAGATCCTGAGAGATCGCATGCTGCAGGCGTCTGAAGCAGAGAACTTCGAGCTCGCTGCAAGACTTCGCGACAACATTGAAGCACTTGAGACCGTGCTCGAAAAAAGCACCATAGTGTTTAGTGACCTAACGGACGCGGACCTGTTTGGAATTGCTCACGATGAACTGGCCGCAACAATTTCACTATTCTCTGTCCGCGGAGGCCGGATTAGAGGCGTTCGGGCCTGGACGATGGACAAGGAGCTGGAGCAAACCTTGGAAGAGCTTGTTCGCCAGATAGTCCTTTACGCCTATACAGCCGCAGATGGTGTCGAGCCGCCTTCTATCCCTAAAGAAGTTCTGGTCCCAGGACTACCTGACGATTACACGGATCTTGAGCAGTTTCTTGCAGGTCTGCGTGGCAGTGCTGTCTCGCTGCGTGTTCCTAAGCGCGGGGATAAGGCCGCCTTGGCCACGACGGCTCAGGAGAACGCAACTCATGCTCTCGCACTTTACAAAACCAGAAGGGTGTCAGATTTCTCGGCTAGAACTGAGGCCTTGAACAAGCTCGCAATTGCTCTTGATCTGGCTGAGGCGCCACTTCGTATTGAGTGTTATGACATCTCCCACCTATCGGGAACGAACATCGTTGGTTCAATGGTCGTATTCGAAGATGGATTACCAAAGAAGGCACATTACAGGCAATTCAATATTGAATCGGCGACAGACGATACCGATGCGATTTTCCAAGTTCTTACTAGAAGGCTGAAGTACCTGCGAGACCCAGAAACAATTGACGCTGGACGATTCAGCTACATGCCATCACTAATCGTTGTTGATGGTGGAATTGGGCAGGTAAATGCTGCCGCTCGAGCCATTTCCGAAAGTGGCCTACCGGATTTAGCAGTTTGTGGACTGGCTAAACGTTTAGAGGAAGTTTGGCGGCCAGCAGTTGATGCTCCGATTATTCTTCCGCGAGCCTCAGAGGAGCTATTCCTGCTTCAGAGACTGCGAGATGAATCTCATAGGTTCGCGCTAACTGCCTCCAGGCGCAAGCATTCGAGTGCGATCTCGTCAACTTTGCTGGAGATTCCAGGACTTGGAGAAAAGCGGGTTATGGACCTACTGAAAAGGTTTGGTTCGGCAAAAAGGCTTCAGGTCGCAACCCTCGAAGAAATCTCGGACGTCGCCGGAATCGGTCCGGAGCTCGCCAGGCAGGTTCTGGAGCTTTTAGGCAGGCACAAATAGCGCACTCGGGCGTGTCGGATTTTCGTTAGACTTGGCCCTTGAAAGGTCCCGATGACAGACAATCTAAGACACGAACTGCTTGTTGTTACAGGCATGTCGGGAGCGGGGCGATCTACCGTAGGTAACGCTTTAGAGGATTTGGGCTGGTACGTGGTGGACAATCTGCCACCGATAATGCTGGAGCCGATAACTGATTTGTTTTCCAACACCAAGACACCCGTTCCTAGGCTTGCGGTAATCATTGACGTTCGTGGTGGCGAGTTCTTCACAGAACTAGAGCAGAACATCGCCTTGCTTGAGGGGAAGACCGTAAGCGTAAGGGTTGCATTTCTAGAAGCAAACGACTCGACCTTGGTCAGAAGATTTGAGCAAGTAAGAAGACCTCATCCGCTCCAAGGGACTGGAACAATTCTCGATGGAATAGCCGAGGAGCGACGCCGTCTACTCCCGCTTCGCGAGTCGGCCGATGTTGTGGTTGATACCTCAGATTTAAACGTGCATCAGCTTTCCACCAAGACCGCTGAGCATTTCTCCCTTGAAGCAACTAGCAAGCTTCTTCTTACAATTGTGAGCTTTGGCTTCAAGTATGGGATTCCTGCGGATGCAGATAATGTTGCGGATGTCAGGTTTATCCCAAATCCATTCTGGAACGAAGAACTTCGCCCATTCACTGGCCTTGACCAGCAGGTTAGTGATTACGTTCTTTCTCAAGAAGGCGCGAGTGAGTTTGTTGAAAGCTACATAAAGGCTCTTACCCCAGTTCTAGCTGGCTACGCACGAGAGAACAAGCACTATGCAACTATTGCAATTGGTTGCACCGGGGGAAAGCATCGTTCAGTTGCGGTTGCTACAGCACTTGGAAAAGCACTTGAAACACATGCAGATCTAGCAGTTACGGTTAGACACCGTGACATGGGCAAGGAGTAGCACATGGCACTAACTACTGACATCAAAGATGAGCTCGCAAGAATTGCTGTTCCCAAAAGCGCCGTCCGCGCTGCCGAACTTGCGACCATACTTCGTCTTGCTGGGGGACTGCATCTAGTCTCTGGGAAGGTCGTTATTGAAGTCGAGCTAGATTCAGCCCAAGTAGCTAGAAGGGTGCGTAAGGACTTGTCCGAACTATTCGGCTGTGAAAGTGAGCTTTCAGTTATTTCTGCCGGTGGGATTCGAAAGACCAGTAGATATCAGATCCGGGTCTTGGGTCAAGGAGATACTCTCGCTAGACAGACTGGACTGGTTGATAGTCGCGGAAGACCAGCAAGGGGTTTGCCCGCAACTTTGGTCGCTGGCTCTATTGCAGAGGCTCAGGCCGTTTGGCGTGGGGCATTTTTGGCCCATGGCTCACTAACTGATCCAGGACGATCTGCCGCTCTCGAGATAACCGCTCCTGGAAACGAAGTTGCGATGGCGCTGGTTGGTGTGGCCCGAAGACTTGGTGTCGTTGCAAAGCCTCGCGAAGTCAGAGGCATGTTTAGAGTAGTGATTCGAGACGGTGACGCCATTTCGGCAATGCTCACTCAAATGGGTGCTCACGGTCAGCTACTCAAGTGGGAAGAGCTTCGTTTGAGAAGAGAAGTGCGAGCCACAGCTAACCGTTTGGCGAATTTTGACGATGCCAACCTTCGACGATCTGCTCAGGCAGCCGTCGCTGCCGGAGCTAGAGTTCAGAGAGCACTGGAGATTCTTGGTGAAGACATTCCAAAGCACTTGAAGTACGCAGGGGAGCTTCGCCTCAAGCACAAGCAAGCAAGCCTGGATGAATTGGGTCGACTTGCCAATCCACCCATGACAAAGGACGCCGTTGCTGGCAGGATTCGTAGGCTGTTATCGATGGCAGATAAGCGCGCAGAGGAGCTTGGAATTGACGGCACCGACGCGTTTTTGCCCGAAGAGTTAGAAAACGACTAGAGGCTCCTAAATAGTCGCATAATAGAAGTATTGAAAGAGAGGGACTCCACGATGGGCAAATACACACTTCCAGATCTTGGCTACGACTACGGTGCACTAGAGCCGAACATTTCGGGCCGCATCATGGAGCTCCATCACGACAAGCATCACCTCGCCTACGTTAATGGCGCTAACAGTGCGCTTGATCTCCTAGCGGAAGCACGTGACAAGAATGATCTAACTTGGGTTAACAAGCTTCAGAAGGATCTTGCTTTTAATCTTGCCGGTCACGTTAACCACACTGTGTTCTGGAAAAATCTAAGCCCGGATGGTGGAGATAAACCCACTGGTGAGATGGCTGCTGCAATCGACGAGTTCTTCGGAAGTTACGATGGCTTCAGAGCTCACTTCACAGCTTCGGCGCTTGGCATCCAAGGCTCAGGTTGGTCAATTCTTGCCTGGGACATCATTGGCTCAAAGCTGATTATTGAGCAGCTCTACGATCACCAGGGAAACCTAGCCCCGGCAACTATCCCACTGCTGATGCTGGATATGTGGGAGCACGCCTTCTACTTGGACTACCAGAATGTCAAGGCGGATTATGTGTCAGCTTTCTGGAAAATTGTGTCCTGGCCTGATGTTCAGGCTCGATTCGAGGCAGCTCGAGGACAAACTACGGGCCTCCTGCTAGTCTGATATCTCCACCCGAGGCTGCGTGGGACACCATTCTGAAACGCGCCTGCGGCGCCAAGCGAAACGGAAAACCTTGACTACAAAAGTTGGAATTAATGGCTTTGGTCGTATCGGCCGAAACTATCTAAGAGCCGAACTCGCAAAGGGCACTGATCTAGAGATAGTTGCCGTCAACGACCTTTCGGACCCAAACGCCCTGGCTCATTTATTGAAATATGACTCCGTTACTGGTCGACTAGACCGCGATGTCAGAGTCGAGGGTCAAAACATTCTCGTCGGTGACTACAAAATCAAGGTTTTGGCAGAAAAGGACCCCGCGAATCTTGGTTGGGGAGATCTTGGCGTTGACATAGTTATTGAGTCAACTGGACGGTTTACGGACGCCAAGGACGCAGTCAGGCACATTGAGGCTGGTGCAAAGAAAGTTCTTATCTCCGCGCCAGCAACAGGGGAAGATGCAACTTTTGTTATTGGAGTCAACGAGCACCTATACGATCCGTCTAAGCACCACATCATCTCCAACGCCTCTTGCACCACTAACTGCCTGGCACCCCTTGCCAAGGTTTTCAATGATGAATTTGGAATAGTGAATGGTCTGATGACCACTATTCACGCCTACACCGCAGATCAGAATTTGCAGGACGGACCACACGCAGATCTGAGGCGTGCTCGAGCGGCAGCAATAAACATCGTTCCCTCGTCTACCGGAGCAGCTAAAGCAATCGGTTTGGTGCTTCCCGAACTGAAGGGCAAGCTAGATGGTTTTGCTCTTCGGGTACCAGTTCCCACCGGATCAATTACTGACTTGACCCTCGTGTCCAGAAAATCGGTCACAATCGATGAGATTAGGGCTGCCTATAAGACAGCAGCCGCAGGTCCACTTAAGGGCATCTTGCTTTACACAGAAGATCCGATTGTTTCCTCCGACATCGTAACCGACCCACATTCATCCATTTTTGATGCGGGACTAGTAAAGGTGATCGAAAACACAGTGAAAATCAGTGCTTGGTACGACAACGAGTGGGGATATTCAAACCGACTTGTCGACCTCACTGTTTTGGTAGCGAACAAACTTTAGTCTTGCGAACACTTTCCTCATTATCACCAATTGGCTCAATGACCGTACTGCTGCGCTGCGACCTTAATGTTCCAATATCAGAGGGCGTGATTACAGACGACGGAAGAATTCGGGCATCTCTTCCAACCATCAAATACCTTGTTGGACAAGGTGCAAGAGTCGTTATCTGTTCACACTTAGGAAGACCAGATGGCAAGAAAGTGCAAAAGTATTCCCTTGGCCCTGTTGCCAAGAGACTTTCTGAGCTTCTCGAGCAAGAGGTATTTTTCGCAAGTGATTGCATAGGTCAAGCAGCTCTTGATGCAGTGTATCAATTAGCAGATTCCCAAGTGCTATTGCTAGAAAACCTACGTTTTCATTCGGCAGAAACCAGCGAGAGTGATTCCGAACGCTTAGAGTTCTCAACTTCGTTAGCTTCGCTCGCCGATTACTATGTTGGCGACGGTTTCGGTGTGTTACATCGAAAGCAGGCCAGCGTATTCGAGATTGCCAAGCTACTGCCCTCAGCTGCTGGATTCTTGGTCGAGAGAGAGCTTTCGGTTCTAAGTAAGCTAACGCAAACACAGGATTCGCCATACACAGTAGTTCTTGGTGGATCAAAGGTATCTGACAAGCTCGGGGTCATCAAGGCGCTATTACCAAAGGTGGACAACCTTCTAGTTGGGGGGGGAATGGTGTTTACATTCCTGGCAGCCCTTGGATACAAAGTTGGCAAGAGTCTTTTAGAAACTTCTCAGATTGAAACCGTCAAGGGCTATATCGAAACGGCCAAAGAGCTCGGTGTGAACATTGTTTTGCCAACAGATGTTCTCATGGCGAGTTCTTTCTCGAAAGACGCAGAGTACTTCTCAGCTCCGATTGAGGCGTTGGAAGACACTCCCCTTGGCGCAAGTGCCATCGGACTAGACATTGGTCCTGAAAGTGCCTCACACTTCGCCCAAATTGTTTCTGGTTCAAAACTCTGTTTTTGGAATGGGCCCATGGGGGTTTTTGAGTTCGAGAAATTCTGCGAAGGAACAAGGTCGGTTGCTATGGCCTTGACCAAGATCCAAGGGTTAGGTGTTGTTGGTGGTGGAGATTCGGCAGCGGCAGTTCGGGCTCTTGGCTTCGATGATGGCGATTTTGGACACATCTCGACCGGTGGTGGAGCTAGTCTTGAGTATTTGGAGGGAAAATCTCTTCCCGGACTGGAGGTTCTCGCATGAGCGATCGTAAACCGCTTATTGCCGGTAACTGGAAGATGAACCTAGATCACCAGCAGGCGATTGCTCTTGTTCAAAAAGTTGCCTGGACTCTAAAAGACGTTGATCACGACTTCGAAAAGGTCGAGGTTGCCGTGTTTCCGCCCTTCACTGACCTTCGGACCGTTCAAACCCTTATTGACGCTGACAAATTGCAGTTACGTCTTGGTGCACAAGACATCTCCAAACATGACTCAGGTGCATATACCGGTGAGGTGGCTGGATCATTTCTGAAGAAGCTTGATGTTGAATACGTTCTAGTTGGTCACTCAGAAAGACGCGAGCATCACAACGAGGACGATGATTTAATACGAGACAAGGTGGCAGCCTGCTTCAAAAACAAGCTCGTACCTTTGATTTGTGTTGGTGAGACTCTAGAGCAACTCGAAACCGAGGGTGCCGCAGCTGCTCCAATTGAACAGCTAACCAAGGCCCTCGAAGGGCACAAGGACATTGGTGACTTTGTCGTTGCTTACGAACCCGTTTGGGCAATTGGCACAGGTAAGGTAGCAACCAACGAGCAAGCAGCCGAAGTGGCCAAGAAGCTTCGCGAAACCATTGGTGCCCTGATTTCACCAGAAGTGGCTGAGCAGACAAGGATTCTCTACGGCGGGTCTGTCAAGAGTGCAAATGTCGCAGGATTCCTTGCCTCTTCGGACGTTGACGGGGTTCTGGTGGGCGGTGCGAGCCTGGTAGTAGATGAGTTCACTGGTATTTGCCGATTCCAGAAGCATGTCAGCTTATAATCGTCTAGTACCGAAATAGAACAGGTAAATCCATGGCCGCCATACAAATCGCACTTCAGGTGCTTCTTGCAATCACCAGCTTGCTACTTATCCTTATGATTTTGCTTCATAAGGGTAGAGGTGGCGGTCTTTCGGACATGTTCGGAGGCGGCGTCACTACAAACGTATCTTCCTCCGGGGTTGCTGAAAGAAACTTGAATCGAATCACCATCATTTTGGGCCTCGTTTGGGTTGGCTCAGTTATCGCACTTGGTCTTTTCACCAGGTTTGGCTTTTAGGGGAGATCTTGGCTAGCGGAGGATCAGCGATAAGAGGCTCGCGCGTTGGCGCGGGTCCCATGGGCGAGCAATACCGGGGATTTAAATCCGAAAGGGTTGAGCGTCACTACTACTGCATTAACGGCCATACACAGAGCCCGCAGTTTGCAGCCCACGTAGACCCAGCCGAAATTCCAGACATGATTGACTGCCCAAACTGCGGCCTTCCTGCAGGGCAAGACAAGAAGAACCCGCCACAGATTTTAAAGCACGAGCCGTATAAGACTCATCTCGCATACGTCAAAGAAAGAAGAACATCAGACGAGGCCAAGGCCCTGTTAGACGAAGCTCTGTCTTCAATTAAAGACCGCCGAGCAAAGCTAGCTGAAGCCGCGAAGAAGCAAGTTAAGGTAGAAGCTGCCCGAACAGCTGCTGCTAAAGCCCAAGCAATCAAGATTGCCGCGGAAAAAGCCAAAGCGGCCAAGGCGGTCAAGCCAGTGAAACCCGCCAAGCCAGTAAAGCCGGTGAAGGCCGCTGCCAAGAAAGTCGCTAAACCGGTTGCAAAAAGGACTGTGGCAAAAAAGCCATTAGCGAAAAAGGTTGTTAAGAAGACAGCGAAAGCTGCACCAAAGGCAAAGCCTGCGGCAAAGAAAGTAGCTGCTAAAAAGCCTGTTAAAAAGACTTCTAAGAAGAAGTAATCAGTGTGGTGGCTTCTTGATGTAGAAGCCAAAGCCTCGAAGTTCTCCCA
>Ga0208592_1000128_pt1 | contig 22743 bp, 18 predicted proteins | sample LakMenE18May10ns_FD_150712 | JGI IMG/M metagenome (GOLD analysis project Ga0208592, IMG submission 150712) | Freshwater microbial communities from Lake Mendota, WI - 18MAY2010 deep hole epilimnion ns (SPAdes) | ecosystem: Environmental > Aquatic > Freshwater > Lentic | place: Lake Mendota...
TCAAAAAACTGATTAAAATTTAAGGGGATATTTGAATGGATGACAACCATTTTGATTAAAAAAACAATGGTCATCCAAACACCAAAAACAGCAAAGAATGGAATCCATAAAAACCACAGGGATTTAGTGGCATGGAATGATTTGAAAAGCACGAGGAATCCAAAAACGATGAATAGCGTATTGATACAAAAGTCAATATAACTTGGAAACCATTCATTGTAGGCGAATAAGTCAGCCGAAAGGAAATGTTCATGCTCAAAAATCAGCTCGAGCGGCACTTCATATAGCAGGATTCGAGCGCATAAAAGCCCCAAGAAAAAAATCCACTTTCCTATTTTACGCTCAGAAACTTCCTCGTAAATACCGTACAGTAAACTAATTACTGCCAATACCATCAAGGGTAAAACAAACCAAGAATTTATTGGTTTCTCATGATGATTCGGAATAACAGAAAAACAGTATTTTTTTGCCTTGTTGAAGATAGGGTGTCCTCGGCTTACATCCAGTGATACCTTAAAACTTCCTGTCCCAAAAATGGGATTCGCTTGGGAGGAAATGAATTCATTTTCATAGGGGTATTCATTTGCAATGCAATAAGATGCGCAGCACACATCCGATCCTTTTTGATAGACTTCACCATAGTACCAACCATTTTGTAATTGAAGGAAACCACTCGCTGGGAATTGAGGACTTGAATATGGTGAAACGGGGACCTTATTAGTATTCCATTTAATTAATTCCTCATTCCGATAGATATGAATTTGTGTCCTTGAATTGACAGGCAGACTACCATAGCGTTGAAAATAGTGAAGTGTTTTTTGCGCATTTTCCTTCATTTTCTCTTCTTGAAGAAGGAAAGTGGCTTGGATTTTTTGGTAGGCAATACCTTGACTTTTTTCTTGGCTAATTTGAATATAGGCAAGAAGGCAAAATGCCAAAAAAGCAAGTATAAAATACTTGTATCTTAGGGCAATATGTCCCCACCTTATCATGTATTAATGCCCAACTTGGTATGCAAGGAAAGTGCTTTGTGTAATGCATCAAAATCTTCATCAGCACGGTGGTCATTCCGAAAAATAAAATGCGCTTGGGGTTTGTATGGTTCAATAAAGTTCTGGTAGCATGGGAGTACATGATGGTCCCATTGATAGATGATTTCCGAGCGCTTGTATCCCCTTGTTTCTTGATCTCGGTAAATCCGACGATCTAACTGAGTTTTGTGATCAACATCAACAAAAATACTGAAGTCTAGTTTTTCAAATACTTTTTCGTAATGGAACAAAAATAAGCCCTCCACAATTAACACTTCACTGGGGTGAATGGTCAACAAAACGTTTTTGTTGGGTGGAGCATTAAAAAAATATTCTTTGACTTCAATGGGGTTTCCGGAAACAAGTTGATGTAAGTCATTCTCCAATTGGACTTGATTTAAGGCTCCAGGCAAATCAAAATTTACCTTTCCATTCTCATCCAACGCTTGCATTTCTATGGGATGGTAATAATTATCCATGGAAAAAACAGAAGGTGTTACCTCGCCAAATGATTCTGACAACCTTCGTAGTAGCGTCGTTTTACCTGCGCCACTACCTCCACAAATTCCTACTACAAATGGTTTTTTTCTCATTTTTGTACCTTCTTACAAATATACAATTTGTCTGCTTGGTTTTTAATTCAAAAACAAGCGCAAATGAAAGAAAAATTGTAACTTTCCTCTTAATTATTTCAACTCTTATGAAAAACAGACGATTCTTATTGCCTTTTTTATTCCTTGCTTTAGGTCTGAATGCTCAGCTTAAATTAGGGGATAAAGCCCAAATGTTAGATGATCAACTTCAAAGCACGATCAGTGAAACAACGTCCCTAAATGATTCAAAGAAGGACAATGGCATTCTAGTCATCTTCTCCTGTAATACGTGCCCATTTGTGGTAGGCACAGACGATTTTCCCGGCTGGGAACGGCAATACAACGATCTTTTTGACTTAGCAACTCAGTTAAACATCGGAATGATATTAGTGAATTCCAATGAAGGAAAGCGTCAAGGTGCGGATTCCTATGAAGAAATGTTGGCACATGCCAATGCTCAACAATACAAAATGCCATATGTAGTAGATGTCAATTCGTCTCTGGCGAATAGCTTTGGCGCAAAAACCACGCCCCATGTCTTTTTGTTAAATTCAGAAATGGAATTGGTTTACACGGGTTCAATCGATAATATTTGGGATAAAGAACGAAAAGAGGATATCCCATACTTGAAAACAGCCATGAATGAATTGGCTAACCACAAGAAAATTAAAAAGAATGCTACTCCACCAAAAGGATGTAGCATAAAACGTACGACAAATTAATTTAGAAATCATGAGAAAAATTTGGACTCTATCTTTAGCGTTAATTACTTTTCAAAGTTTCGCTCAACAAGGTGACGGATTTAAAAAATCCTATAAGGCAAGCGTTCAATTAAAAGAAATTAATAAGGTTTCTTTTCCTGAGCCGGATTTGTCAGCATTGAAAGCTGAAGACGCATTAGTGGATGGAACAGGTTCCGCACCATGGAGATTTGGATGGAATAATTATACCAACTTAAATACGGAAAATTCCGGATCATGGACGACACTTCCAAATGGTGATCGAATTTGGCATTTATTGGTGGAATGTGTAAACGCTTTAACAATCAATTTAACATTTGATCAAACCGTCATTCCGGAAGGAAACGAGTTGTATGTCTTCAATCCAGAGAAAAATTTCATTCTGGGGAATTTTACTTCGAATCACCTTTATCAAGGACAGTTAGGAACGGAATTGGTTCCAGGAAGTCGCTCCATTGTGGAATATTTTGTTCCCAAAAACAATCCCCAAGGACATGTTCAAGTTTCCGTTGTAACACATGGTTACCGTACTTCACAAGAATTCCAAAACAAGGCATTTGGCAGTTCTGGGTCGTGTAATAGAAATGTCAATTGTTCCGAAGGTGGACCTTGGGTGCAAGAGCGAAATGCAGCGGTAATGTTGGTTTCTGGTAGCAATGGATTTTGTTCAGGTTCTTTAATTAACAATACATTAAATGATGGTAAACCTTACGTGTTAACAGCAAACCACTGTTATAGTAATCCTGCTTCTTGGATTTTTCGTTTTCAATGGCAATCACCAGATTGCAATAATCCAGCGTCCTCTCCGTCATTTATGTCTTTGTCGGGCGCTGTTTTAAGGTCTCGCGCTTCAGCTTCAGACTTTTGCTTGGTAGAAATCACCGGTGGACTGACAGCTGGAACAGTGCCAGCTACTTACACTCCGTATTTTTCTGGCTGGGATTGTTCTGGAAATACTCCAGCATCGGGGGTAGGAATACATCATCCATCGGGAGACATCAAAAAAATATCTTTTGAAAATGATCCATTAATCTCTACATCATTTGGAGGTAGTCCAGCAAATAGCCATTGGGGGGTAACAACTTGGGATAGTGGCGTAACAGAAGGAGGTTCGTCCGGCTCTCCATTGTATGACCAAAATCACAGAATTATTGGTCAATTGCATGGCGGTGCATCTGCTTGTGGCGCCGCAAGTTTATCCGATGAATATGGAAAGGTAAGTGTATCCTGGGAGCCAGTAGGAAGCAATTCAACCAATCAATTGAAGTTCTGGTTAGACCCAAATAATGCTGGAGCACAATTCATTAATGGTTTTGATCCGGCAAATCCAAATGGCGCTCAGTTAGATGCAGGATTGTCCAATCCGGTATTTGATTTGGATGTATTTTGTGGAACCAACTATACGCCAAAAGTGACCATAACTAACTCAGGAACAAGTACTTTAACCTCAGCGGTAGTAACTTATGCCATCGATGGTGGAGGAAATCAAACGTATAACTGGAGCGGATCCTTGTCTCAATGGCAAACAGAGGTCATTTCGTTGCCAAGTTTAAATTTAGCTGCAGGTAGTCATACACTTAGTACTTCTGTCTCCAGTCCAAATGCGGGTGTTGACCAGAATACGACAAATGACGTTGCGAACACCGTGTTTACCTTGGAAGCCATAGATCAAACAATGGGATTATTGAAAGTAACTTTGCTGACGGATAATTACCCAGATGAAACATACATGGAATTGACTTCGAGTAATGGAACAGTAGTTTGGTTTGAAGGAAATGAAAGTTTTGTTGGAAATTATGGAACGGGAAATAGTCCGGCGCCAACAGATCCAACATCTCCTTTTGCGGCTAATACAAGTTACAATTTTGACATTCCGCTTTCCTTACTTGATTGTTACACCTTTACCATTTATGACTATTACGGAGATGGACTTGGAGCGTCGCAATGGGGAGGCTCGAATGTGGATGGTGACTTGACTTTAATGAACCAATCAAGTGCTATTTTGTACACCTTAGCACCTGCTGACTTTGGAGCTTCGGTGTCAAACATCGTTAAAAACAATGACGATTCAGGAATGAACGAACTTGACTTGTTACATTGGACCCTTTATCCTAATCCGGCAAATGACCTATTGAATGTTTCCATTAAAAATGGACAAGCAACAGAAGTCATCATCATGGACTTGTATGGTAAAACGGTATTGAAACAATCAATATCGGAAAATCAGGCTCATGTAAACACGGCAAACTTGGCCATTGGCTCTTATTTCATGCGTGTTTATTTTGGGAATGGACAAAGCTCTGTTAAGTCATTTGTTAAACGTTAATTACCCTTAGGAATGGCAGGAATTTATGTGCACATTCCTTTTTGTAAGAAGCGATGTACTTATTGTGATTTTCATTTTTCGACTACTTTTTCGACTTATCGGGAGAAATTGATTCAGGCTATTTGCCTAGAATTAAGCTTAAGAAGTTCAGAATTAATGAATGTCCCTATACATTCACTCTATTTTGGTGGAGGAACCCCCAGTTTATTAACTGCTGAGGAACTTCAATCCATTGTACATAGTGTTCGATTGAATTATCAATTGCTTGAACATGCTGAAATCACTTTTGAAGTGAATCCTGAGGATGCGAACGTAGATAATTTAAAGGCATGGAAAGAAGCAGGGATTAATCGTTTGAGCATCGGCTTGCAATCGTTCCAAGCTTCTGATTTATCATGGATGAACCGATCACATTCCACGGACGAAGGAGAAATGGCGGTTCGAATGGCCCAAGAACAGGGTTTCGACAACATTAGCATTGATTTGATTTACGGACTTCCAGATCTTTCCAATGAACAATGGCTACATCATTTAGAGAGGGCTCTTCAATTAAATGTTCAGCACATTTCCGCCTATTGTTTAACGATTGAATCAAAAACCGCATTGGAACATTTTGTTAATAATGGAAAATTGAAACGTCCAACAGAAGACCAACAAGGGGAGCAGTTTGATCTTTTGGTTCGTACATTAAAACAAGCAGGGTTCGAACAATACGAAATTTCCAACTTTGCCAAGGATCAAAAGTATGCAAGACATAATTCGTCCTATTGGAACTTTACTTCGTATGTCGGGGTTGGACCAAGCGCCCATTCGTTTAATGGAAATCAAAGACGGTGGAACATAGCGAACAATTCAAAATATTACCAGCAAGTTGGCAAGGACGACGATTGGTTTGAGGAGGAAACATTATCGCCTACAGAAAAGTGGAATGAATTTTTTCTCACAGGATTGCGCACAAAATGGGGAGTGCTGAATGAAAACATAGATGATTTGGGCGGAATGACTGCGGACGAACACAAGTTGTTGACCACTTACGTGGAAACAGGATTCATCTTTGAAGAAGAGGATCGCTTGGTTTTAACTGAAAAAGGAAAATTACAGGCCGACGGAATCGCCTCCGCTTTTTTTCGCTTGGACTAGGATTCTAGTTTTCCAATGAAAATAGCGCTTCCATCCACCCGGACAGGTCGTTTCAAAAAGGTGTATTCATCTAGTATGTACTGGCGAATTTCCATTTCGGAAAGTTGCTTATCCTTTAAGCCGAGCGTTTTGTATTTGATGGCTCTTTTGGAAAACAGGGCCTCGTAAGACCCTGCTATTTCCTTCATGAAATCTAAGTCTTTCGCTTCGATTCCTTGTGTTTTAATATCGATGATTTCATAGGCATTGCGATCTTCGAATGCCTTGATGAGTTTACGACAATTGTCACAAGTGTTTAATTGATAAATTCGTTTCACGAACAGAATTCATCGTAAGCAGCAGCTAAGTTGGCTGCAATCATTTGTGCACTTCCTCCTTCAATGTGATGGCGCTCTAAAAAATGAACCAATTTCCCATCCTTGAATAAGGCAATCGAAGGTGAAGACGGAGGATAAGGCAAGAAATATTTTCGAGCTTGAGCCACTGCATCGGTATCAACTCCTGCAAAAACAGTTGTTAATTTATTCGGTTTTTTATCGTGGTGCAAGGATAATTTAACCCCTGGACGCATGTTTCCAGCGGCACATCCACAAACGGAATTCACTACGACAAGCATTGTTCCTGCCGCCTCATTTATCGCTTGATCAACTTCAGCACTGTTTGTTAATTGTTCGAACCCAACAGCAGTTAGGTCGTCTTTCATTGGTTGTACTAATTCTGGTGGATACATTTTACTGATTTTTTAGATAACAAAATTACGCATAAGAATCAATTTCTTTTGAAACAATGATTACATTCTTTCCTTCAATAAAACAAGAATCTCTTTTGGTGAAATATAAAGGGATTGACTATTGCTGCTTATTGGACTTATTCTAAGGTTTCTTAAAAAAGGTTTATTCTCTGCGTTCTCGTTCCAGAATGATATAAACGACTTTGCCGATGCGTAATTCCTCGCCTGAGGAACAATGGCCATCGCAAAGTAATCGCAGTAAGGTTTTTCCGGAATCACCACCGTTCGGTTCTTTGCATAAATTTGAGAACTAAGCTGAAGATAAGTGCGATACGTTAAAAGCAATAATTGAGTGTTTTTGGTGTTTTTTGCCGGCTCAAGGTAATTTACTCGGTGATCTTTTAATCCACGCATCCAATTTTTCATGCTTTTGTTTGGATCCTTGTTCTTTTTGTCATGTTGAAATTGAAAAGTAACTTGAGCTTTTAAAACTTCAATGGAAGGAAAATCAGGACTTGTCCATAAATAATTTGTTGTCAGTTCTCTATACGCCGTAGGCTTCTTTAAACTGTCTTTTAAAAAGGTAAGCACAAAAGGATCCTTTCCCGCTAAAAACCAATTTTCTTGAATGCGTTGGAGCGAAGGCAACGATGACTTCACAAATCCTTCTGTGATGAGTTGTACAGGTTGATCTTCTAATTCCTTGACACTACTTAATGATTTCACAAATAACAGGTCAAATTTTGTGTTGTATTGGTCCTTTGTCATGCGAAGTTTCATGGAATCTGCTCGCATGTGAACAATTTCAACTTTAATCTTTTTTTCCTTTTCAAAGGACGCAAAATACTTGGCATCTTTTGGATACAGGAAATCGGAAGCAATGACCAATTTTTTATTGGCAAGAGGTCGTGCTTCGTCTATGGAACAAGCGAATAAGCCTGAAAGAATGCAAGCAAAAAGCAGGATCTGTCTCATTTTATCCACCAGTTAGTTTCTTTATTTCATTTAATTTCATCAGCGCTTCAACAGGCGTTAATGTATTGATATCTATTCCGATTAATTCTTCGTGAATTTGTTCTAAAACAGGGTCATTTAATTGAAAGAAACTCAATTGCATGGATGGATCTTTGTCGGTTTTCCCTTTTTTACCAGCGTTCTTTGAACCCACATTGGAATGAGAGTTTTCCAAATCTTTCAACACTTGTTCAGCCCTTTTCAAAACCATTCCTGGCATTCCTGCCATCCGAGCCACATGAATCCCGAACGAGTGTTCACTTCCTCCTGGTGTCAACTTCCTAAGAAAAAGCACTTTATCTCCAAGCTCTTTCACGGAGACATTGTAATTCCGAATGCGCGCAAATTGCTTTGACATTTCGTTCAACTCATGGTAATGCGTAGCAAATAGGGTTTTACATCTTGCTTTTGGATTTTCATGAATGAATTCAGCTATGGACCAGGCAATCGAAATCCCGTCGTAAGTGCTGGTTCCACGTCCAATTTCATCCAACAAAATGAGGCTACGAGGCGAAATATTATTCAAGATGCTTGCTGTTTCATTCATCTCAACCATAAAGGTAGATTCTCCGGATGAAATATTATCCGATGCCCCAACCCGCGTAAAGACCTTATCGATTAAACCGATTTTTGCTGAATCAGCCGGAACGAAACAACCCATTTGTGCCATGAGGACAATCAATGCTGTTTGACGAAGAATGGCACTTTTACCGCTCATGTTTGGACCGGTAATCATAATGATTTGTTGATCATTGTTATCCAGTAACACATCATTCGCAATATAGGACTCACCAATTGGTAAGCGCTTTTCAATGACTGGGTGACGACCATTTTTAATATCTAAGACGAAGCTTTCATTGATTTCTGGCCGAACGTATTTATTCTCGATAGCGGATTGAGCAAAAGAAAATAAACAATCCAGACGAGCAATGAGTAGTGCATTGTGCTGTATCGGCTGTATGTAATCTGCCATACTGAAAACCAAGTCTTGAAATAATTTCGACTCAATGGCATGAATTTTCTCATCCGCACCCAATATTTTTCCTTCGTACTCTTTTAACTCTTCGGTGATGTATCTTTCTGCATTGACAAGTGTTTGTTTTCGAATCCACTCTTCTGGAACCTTGTCTTTGTGTGTATTGCGCACTTCAATGTAGTAGCCAAAAACGTTGTTAAACGCAATTTTTAAACTGGGAATTCCTGTGCGTTTCGATTCACGTTCTTGAATTTGCTCCAAGAAATCTTTTCCATTGAATGAAATGGCACGAAGCTCGTCTAAATTTGCATCAAATCCTGTGCGAATGATCATTCCTTTTCCTACTTGTGCTGCGGGTTCATCACACAATGTTTTGTCGATCAAGGAGATCAAACTTTGACAGGCGTTCATTTGCTCTGTCAATTTTTTTAATGAATCCAATTCCCCCTCTTTCAATAACTCTTTAATGGGATCGATTTGCATCAGAGTACGACGCAAATGCATCACTTCTTTGGCATTTACCTTTCCAACAGCCACCTTTGAAATCAGTCGTTCAAGGTCCCCAATTTCTTTGAGTCTTTGCCCAATTTCATAACTAATATCATCATGTTGAACGAGGTACTCTACGATATCCAAACGTTCATCGATGGGCTTTTGATCCTTCAATGGCAATACAATCCACCTTTTCATTTGACGTCCACCCATAGGAGTCAGTGTTCGATCTAAAATATCGGAAAGCGTTACGGCATTTTCGTTGGGCGAATAAATTAATTCGAGGTTACGAACGGTAAACCGGTCAAGCCAAACGTATTTTTCTTCTTCAATTCTTGAAATCGTTGAAATGTGACCTAATCGGTGGTGTTGGTTTTCATTCAAATAATGAAAAATGGCTCCTGCCGCAACAATCGCAGCTGATAAGCCTTCTATCCCAAATCCTTTGAGTGATTTAGTGCCGAAGTGTTTCGTCAGCATTTCTTGAGCGTAATCACTTGTATAAATCCAGTCCTCTAAACGAAACGTAAAGTGATTCTCGCCAAAGTGTTGCTCAAAATCCGTCCGCTTGTTTTTTTGGTAGATGATTTCGCTTGGTTCAAAACCACTTATTAGTTTATCTATGTATTCCTTATTTCCTTGTGCTACCAAAAATTCACCTGTTGAAACATCTAAAAAGGCGACACCAATGGCGGATTTTTCGAAATGAATGGCACACAAGAAATTATTTCTTGATTGTTCTAAAACTTGATCATTAAACGATACCCCGGGAGTAACCAGTTCAGTTACACCCCTTTTGACAATCGTCTTGGTCATTTTTGGATCTTCTAATTGATCACAAATGGCGACACGTTGTCCAGCTCTAACGAGTTTTGGCAAATAGGTATCCAAGGAATGATGTGGAAATCCAGCTAACTCTATTTCCGTTGCAGATCCATTTCCACGCTTGGTTAGAATGATTCCTAAAATCCGTGAAGTTTTTATAGCGTCTTCCCCAAATGTTTCGTAAAAATCTCCCACACGAAACAACAACAAAGCTTCCGGATGACGGGCTTTAATTTGATTGTATTGTTTCATTAAAGGGGTTTCAGAAACGGCTTTTTCTGGATTCGATTTAGACAAGTTGGGTATTTTTTAATTGGATTTTAAAATTAGGAATTTTTATGTGGTCTTCTGCACCAATTTCCAAGAACATTTTAACAATTACTCTTAACTTTGATTCAAGATGACAATGGAAGCAAGAAATAAAAAATTAAAGCTTTGGGAACTCAACCGTGTTTCAGATGAAGCGTTTAAAAACCAAAAGAAAAATCCATTGATTATTGTCCTGGATGACATTCGGTCCTTGAATAACATTGGTTCTTTTTTTCGTGCTTCCGATGCATTCAATGTAGAAAAAATATTCCTTTGCGGCATTACGGCTTGTCCTCCTCATCGAGACATTCACAAAACGGCGCTAGGGGCAACGGACACTGTTGCATGGGAGTACAGACCGAATGCCTCTGAATTAATTTCGGAACTCAAAGCGCTAGGTCATGCAATTTGTACCATTGAACAAACGGAGAAAACGACTTTGCTTCAAAACATTGGTTCTTTGACGGATGAAACCTTTGTTTTGGTATTCGGAAATGAAGTCAATGGGGTGAATCAAGATGTCATCGATCAGTCGACATACGTGATTGAAATACCTCAATTCGGCACGAAGCATTCGTTGAATGTCAGTGTATGTGCCGGAATCGTGATGTGGGAGTTTTGCAAACGCTATATCTAACATTCATGAAACACTTCCTTTTTATTTCTTGCCTTTTCTTCACAGGTGTTGCTTTTTCACAGGAAATAAAAAACGTTCAATTGTTGGACCATTGGTTCTCGGATACACTCCTAACAAGTTCAAGTCAAGTACGATTCAGTAGTTGTTGGGCTTTTAAACAAAATGGAAGGGAATACGGAGTCATAGGCTCTACAGAAGGTGCTCATATTTTTGAACTGACAGAACAAGATACCTTCAAATTTATCGATTTTGTTCCGGGACGCTTTCAGTCCGCTCAAGTCATCACTCGCGAGTACAAACACTACCAAAATTACTTGTACGCCACGTGTGATGAAGGCCCCAGCAGTCTTCAAATCATCGATTTATCGTACCTTCCTGATTCCGTGCACCTTGCGGCAGATTTGCAAGATCAGTATTTCGGTAAATCGCATAATTTATTCATCGATTCTGCCAATTCACTGCTTTATTTGACGCTAGTCAATCCGATTGTAAATGGCAATGACCTTGGCATTATTCCTTTACGAGTCTATTCTTTGGCTAATCCAATTCTTCCTGCGTTACTTTGGGAGGGACCAAATGATCTTCCAGAAGTGCATGATTTATTCGTGAAGGACAACCGTGCCATTTTAAATTGTGGCTTTGATGGCATTCGAACCTATGATTTTAGCAATCCTAGCAATCCGGTTTATGTGAATAATTTGACCTTTTATCCACAGCAAGGATACAATCACCAAGGATGGTTAAGTCCAAATGGCAGTACTTACGTATTTGCAGACGAAACCGCTGGATTACCCATAAAAAAATGCGGCATCTCCGCCAATGGACAGATTCAAGTAAAACAATTCTTTGGCACGGAAAACGCACCATACTTAAAAACGCCGCACAATATCCACATCACCAATGAATTTGCTTTTGTTGCATACTATAACGATGGCCTCCGAATATTTGATTTGCGTAAGGATCCACCACAGGAAATAGGTGTTTATGACACGTATATCGATAATGCCCAGACAAATGGATTTTCCATGTGGGGAGCTTGGGGGATTCATGCACTTTTACCGAGTGAACGCATCTTGATTTCCGATCGAAACAATGGTTTCTTTTTATTCGAATTTGATCGCTCAAAGTTCTTGATTCCAAGCACGGAAAATGTGCAACTCTATCCGAATCCATCATCTGTTGGTGAGGACGTTTTTGTGAGATTGCCGAATGATGAGGTAACCGAATTCAGTATAAATGTCGTTGATGCCAAGGGAGATCTTGTGGCTGATCTTGAAGTACAACAACAATCCTATGAGAATTTACCGATAGATCTGGCCGCTGGATGTTATTTTGTCCGCGTAACGTGGACCAACTACCTGGGAGAAAGTCAGACAGAAATGTTAAAATGGGTCAAATACGATTAAACCAAGCGAATAAAAAGAATGTCATTCTCTTTACTCACCTTTAGCAAGTTGTTTTTTGTCAAGGTTTTCACACTGTTGTCCCAAACTTTATTGCTCATTTCAGCAAATTGTGCTCTCAACTCTGGCAAAATGGATTCACCTTGTTTTTGCATCATGGAGTAAATGGCTTGTTCGTTTTCGTTCAATTCGATTTTCACACTTTTAGTCTCCGGACGCATTTGAGGGAAGAACAGAATCTCTTGGATTGATGCGTTGTTTGTTAAGTACATAATCAAACGGTCCATACCGATTCCAAGTCCACTCGTTGGAGGCATTCCATATTCTAAGGCACGCAAGAAATCTTGGTCGATAAACATCGCTTCATCGTCTCCTTTTTCTTGCAAACGAAGTTGTTCTTCGAATCGTTCGCGTTGATCAATAGGGTCATTTAATTCCGAATAAGCGTTTGCTACTTCTTTTCCGCAAACCATCAACTCAAAGCGCTCGGTTAGTTCAGGATTATCGCGGTGAACTTTACACAAAGGAGACATTTCTTTCGGATAATCTGTAATAAATGTGGGTTGGATGTAATTTCCTTCACATTTTCCACCGAAAATCTCATCGATTAATTTTCCTTTACCCATGGTTTCATCCACAGCAATGCCCATTCCTTTTGCAGCCGCACGCAATTCATCTTCTGATTTTCCATCAATGTCAAATCCTGTGAAATCGATAATAGACTGACGCATGGTAACGCGTTTGTATGGTGCACGAAAATCAATGTGGTGCTCACCAAAAATAGCTTCTGTTTTTCCATTTACGCTCATCGCACAATGCTCCAATAGACGCTCGGTAAAGTCCATCATCCAGTTGTAGTCTTTATAGGAAACATAAATTTCCATGGCCGTAAATTCTGGATTATGGGTGCGGTCCATTCCTTCATTTCTGAAGTTTTTAGAGAACTCATATACGCCATCAAAACCACCGACAATTAAGCGTTTTAAATACAATTCATTGGCAATGCGCATGTATAATGGAATGTCCAAGGCATTGTGATGGGTAATAAACGGTCGTGCCGATGCTCCACCAGGAATTGCTTGTAAGATAGGCGTTTCAACTTCCATATAACCAGCTTCATTAAAGAAGTGTCGCATGGCATTGAACAACTTGGTTCGTTTGATAAAAACTTCTTTTACATGTGGATTTACCACCAAATCAACGTAACGTTGACGGTAGCGCAATTCAGGATCTGTAAAGGCATCGTGAACATTTCCATCTGTATCCGTTTTTGGAAGTGGCAATGGGCGCAATGACTTACTCAAAACAGTAAATGAGTGCACGTGAACGGAAATCTCGCCAACTTGTGTTTTAAACATGTGTCCTTTTACCCCTATAAAATCACCTAAATCGAGTAATTTCTTAAAAACTTCGTTGTAAAGCGTTTTGTCCTCGTCCGGACAAATTTCGTCGCGGTTAATGTACACTTGAATTCTTCCAGAAGCATCTTGTAATTCAGCGAAGGATGCTTTTCCCATAATGCGTTGGGACATCATTCGTCCAGCCAAACAAACTTCCTTTCCTTCTTCAAAGTCCTGTTTTAAGTGTTGTGCATACGCATCAACAGGGTATAAAGCAGCCGGATAAGGGTCGATGCCCAAATCGCGTAATTTTTGAAGGGATTCTCTTCTCAGGATTTCCTGTTCAGAAAGTTCGATGTGACTCATTGGAATGAAATTAAGACTACAAAGATAACTCATCTCAACATATTTAATCTTTGTTGAGGTCCATTTAGCGCAAAATTAATGTGACAAAGTAAAAATAGGGCGTTCCTTCATCAGGAATAACCTATTTACGGATCCCCATTGTAAATTAAATTTTTCAAAACAACATGAAATCAATCTCCCGGCTTTTTTTTAAATGGATCTTCATGCCCATCTTTTGCTTATTCCTATTGATCACGCTTGCAATCTATGTGTTTCAAGACCGAATTTGCTCCATTGTACTGAAGGAGGTAAATGCCCAACTAAAAGTCCCCATGACGGTTTCTGATATGGACTTGACCTTTTGGTCCACTTTCCCTAATCTTTCCGTCGATTTAAAAAATCTATATCTGCAGGAATCCTCAGGCAATGGAAGCCGACAAGACACGCTCTTTTTTACAAAAAAGTTGAGCTTAACCTTTAATCCTTGGGATATTTACCATGGAAAATACCATGTCAAGAAAATGAGCGTTGATCCCGGTAAGTTGGTCATTCGCTTTAATTCAAAAGGGGAGGCTAATTATAACATACTAAAACCAAGCCCGAGTCCTAGCAATAAAGATTTCAAGCTCACACTGAAGGAAATAGTGATTTCTTCCCTTGAAGTCGTTTATAAAAACGAAGAAAGTCATCAGGCACTTTATGCAAATCTAAAACAATCAAAAATCGCAGGGGATTTTAGTGCTTCGAAGTTTGTCGTCAAAAGTCTTGGTAAACTCAACTTAAAACGCTTGAATAGCGGTGAAATCACTCTGGTAAAAAACAAAAACATAGCGTATGATTTCGCCATGAATGTGGATCAAACATGTGGAATTTTTACCATTGATAAAGCGGAATTACTAATCGAAAAACTTCCGTTTTCACTGCTTGGAAAGGTCACCCCGGATAGTTTGCATGTTCACATAAAATCAAAAAATATTCAACTAGTAGATTTAGTCAATAAGCTTTCGTTGGATGCGGCGAAGGATGTCAAATCATTTAAGGGGAAAGGAAAAGTTGATTTCAATCTGAACGTGAACGGGGCATTAATTGCAACTGAGCCAATTGCCATCAAATGTGAATTTAAGGTAGAAAACGGGGCATTAACTGAACCGGAATATGGCTTGAGAATCACGGACATTCAACTGAATGGCGTATATGAAAACACTGGTTCGCTTGGGGAATATTTAGCCCTGCGAAAGGTTCAATTCAAAACAATAGGTGGGCCGTTTTCCGGAAATTTTTTATTGACAGAATTCAAATCCCCAAAACTAAAAGCTAAAGCCGATGGAGTGCTAAATTTGCGCATTTTACACGCCATTTTTCATCTTCCTGGAGTAGATCGCATTACTGGAGCTGTTCAAGTGAAATCAGATTTAAGTTTGTACAGCAATCCCACAAGTGGCGAGTTCGTCGTTGAACGGTGTGATGGGCAAATCGACATGAAAAACGTTGGCTTGAAATTGTTGGATGACAAACGGAATTTCAAAGAGGTAAATGGTCACCTATTTCTTCGCGGGAACGAAGCCGGAATTAAAAACGCGCGCTTAAAAGTTGGAACAAGTGATCTCAAAATCAATGGAGTTTTTGGAAATATTTTTCCATTCCTAAATGCAAGCGGAAAATTGAAAACCAGTGTTTCATTGGAAAGCAAGCACTTGAAAATCGAAGATCTAGGATCAACTTCAAAATCGTACAAGATGGAGAACGGTGCTGTTTTTTCTTTGCCCAATACCATCGAAGGAGACTTGAACTTAGACATCGAAAAACTAAGCTATGGAAAGCATCTTTTTGAACAGTTGACGAGTAAAATGAACATCCATGAACGTCGTTTGCATTTTCCTGAACTAAGTGTGGTGAACGCTGGCGCACAGATTAACGGATCTTTGATGATGGAGGAAAAACAAGCAGAACGGTTTGTCATCAGCGCGCAAATTGGAAGCAATAACATCCGTTTGAAAGCCCTGTTTAAAGAGTGGGATAATTTTGAACAAGGTGTGATTACCGATGAAAACATCAGCGGAAAAGCATCGGCAACAGTCTTTTTTCTCGCACCGTTTCATTTGTCCAAAGGAATAGATTTTCAGGGAATTGAAGCAAAAATTGACTTAAAAGTGGTGAATGGACACCTAAAAAATGTAGCTTCATTTAAAGACATCACGGAGAGTTTAAAAACCAAGTCAGGGAAGCTGGTTTTAGGAAAGACCAACATAGATGTACTCGAGAAAAATTTGAAAGATATTGATTTTGAAACGATGGAAAACAGCATCATCATTCAAAAAGGAATGATTGAAATCCCTAAAATGACGATTCGTTCAACAGCACTTGACATGGATCTTTCCGGTCGGCATTCATTCGACAATGACATCGATTACCGCTTTGTTTTTCGTTTCCGGGACCTCAAACAACAAAACTACCAAAGTGAATTTGGCCAAATCATCGATGATGGAACCGGAATTCGTTTGTATTTAAGAATGCACGGAACCTTGGACCATCCGATTTATGCATGGGACGAGGAAGGAAGAAAATTTGCCGTAGAAGCCTATAGAATCAATGAGAAAATCCAAGCAAAATCTATGTTAAAGGCAGAATTTGGATTGTTTGGAAAAGACACAACGGTGAAAATGTATGTGCCAAAAGCGACGCCAAAAGAAGAAATCACAGTCAAATTTGGTCCAGATAAGCATCCGCAGTCAACGGAAATTAAAAAGAAAACGAAGGAAACAAAGTTGAAAAAAACCATGCAATCTTGGAAGGAAGAGCAAGAAAAAGAACAACAAATTGGCGTAAAAATTGGTTGGGGCGGTGGGTGATTATTGAGCTCCCTTTTTTAATATTTCGGTGCTCGAATATCCTTGTACCAAATCAATGGTTTCAACGATTCCACCATTTTTTCGAACGATGTCAGAGCCAACGATATAGGTAGATTTAGATGAATCTGTCTCGTTTTTATCGTAATCTGCTCCCTTCACCAATACATCTGGCTTCAATGCGGCAATGACCTCCAACGGTGTGTCGTTATCGAAAAAAACAACTAAGTCAACAAATCCCAACGCGGCGATGAGTGTTGCACGAGCATCATTCGGATTAATCGGACGGTTTGGAGCTTTTCCTAATCTTCGAACAGAATCATCGGTGTTGATGGCTACGATGAGGTGACTTCCTAAATCTGCCGCTGCCGCAAGGTAACGCACATGTCCAAGATGCAACACATCAAAACAACCGTTCGTGAAAACCAAAGATTCATTTTTCAATTTATACAAGGCAATGCGCTTTTGCGCTTCTTCGATGGAAACGATTTTATCTTGGATATACGCCAATCTTGCCATGTACTATTTTTTGGGAAAGGTAGTGGTTTCGATAAATGAAACCAAGTAATTTAATCCAACAAATTTGTCGATTCATTCGGAAACACCAACGAAGGCTTGAAGGTTTTTGCTTCTTCAAAGTCTAAAAAGCCATATCCGATAATGATGATGATGTCGTCAACAGCCACTCTTCGCGCAGCTGGACCATTTAAACAGATCATTCCGGATCGACGATCACCTTTGATAACATAGGTTTCGAATCGCTCGCCGTTATTGATGTTGACTATTTGTACACGTTCACCTTCAATCAAATTTGCAGCTTCCATTAATGCTTCATCAATGGTAATACTACCGATGTAGTTCAAGTCAGCCTGTGTGACACGAACGCGGTGAATTTTAGATTTTAGAGCTTGAATTAACATAATATTTTCCGCGGCAAAAATAAATCAAATAAACGGATTAGAATAATAAATTGTCTATCAAACGCACACTTCCACAATGCGCAGCGATGCAACAAATTTGATTTTCTTGCCACTCGCTTAACTCGAAAAGTGTTTCTGGATCTACAATCGCAAGGTATTCAAGGGATAAATTACTTGAGTTGAAGTTGTTTTTTGCAGACGCTAATGTTTCGTGGACCGAATGTTTGTTTTTGGCCGCCTCAACGAAGCGCAATGTTTCGATAATAACCAATGCATCTTGAAGTTCTTGTTCGTTTAAACGCATGTTTCTACTGCTCATTGCCAATCCACTTGCTTCGCGCATGGTCGGACAAGCGACAATCGTTGTTTTGAAGCCATAAAAATGAGTCAAAAGCCGAATGATTGCCAATTGTTGGAAGTCTTTTTGTCCAAAGTAAGCCTTATTTGCCTCTACTAAACGAAAAAGATTGTGCACAACATGAACCACTCCTTCAAAATGTCCAGGGCGAAATGCTCCTTCCAAAACGCGTCCTATCGTCCCAAGTTCCATCGGTAAAAATCCGTCGTTTTGAGGATAAAGTTCCGCTTCATCTGGGGCAAAAACCACACAATTTTTCAATCCTTCGAGCAGCGTCAAATCCGCAGAAAGAGTTCTGGGATATTGCTTCAAGTCCTCACTATTGTTGAATTGTTTCGGGTTAACAAAAATACTTATAAGGGTAAAATCGTTTTCCTCCGTCGATTTTTTAATGAGACTTAGGTGTCCATTGTGAAGCGCCCCCATCGTTGGAACGAATCCGAGGGAATGAGCATTTTCGTTTAACTTTTTACGAAACTGTTGCAGCTCTTCTGCGGTATGAATGACCTTTACTTTAGACATAGGTTTGAGAGAATCGTCGACAAAGCTATTGCTTTTTATGAAAGTTCATTTAAATTTCTTAATTTTGTACTCCTATCACTACTGAATGGAAAAGAAAAAAATCCTTTTTATTTCGCAAGAAATCTTCCCTTTTTTACCGAAATCTGAAATTTCATCAACCGCGCGCAGATTACCGCCACTGGTTCAGGATCTTGGAAAAGAAATTCGTGTGTTTACACCTCGCTTTGGTGCAATCAACGAAAGAAGACATCAATTGCATGAAGTTATTCGTCTTTCTGGACTGAATATTTGTATCGATGACCACGATCACCCGCTGATCATTAAGGTAGCCTCTGTTGCTGCCGCGAGAATGCAGGTGTATTTCATCGATAATGAAGACTATTTCAAACGCAAAACAACCTTGCAAGATGAAAAAGGCGGCTTTCATGAAGACAATGATGAACGCTCCATGTTTTTTGCAAGAGGCGTATTGGAAACAGTGAAAAAGTTAGGTTGGCAACCAGATGTCATTCATTGCCACGGCTGGATGACCGGAATCATGGCTTTGTACATCAAACACATCTACAACAAAGATCCACACTTCAAGGATACCAAAGTTGTTTACAGTTTGTACAACGATGATTTTTCCACTCCTTGGGACAAACGCTTTCATGAGAAATTGATTTTTGACGGCTTCCCTGTGGAGCTCACGGACAAGTTAAAAGATCCGAGTCATGAAAACATCACGAAGGTTTTTGCTGAATTTGCCGATGGTATTAACATCGCCTGTGAAAATTTATCGCCCAACCTAAAGGCAATATATGATCAGTCTTCAGCGTTAAAACTAGACTATGTACCTGAAGAGAATCAAGGGAAAGAACTTTCTGCATTCTTTGACAAGGTCATGGAGGAATCTGTTTTAGCATAATTTAATCGTTGCTTATTCTTATGAAGAGACTTTCAGCTGTTGTCCTTTTAATGTCCATCATTTTGATTTCGTGTCAAAAAAATAAACACGAAATTGGAAAACCAGCAATCGACCCAGATCAACTGTTAAATGGCATCACTACCGATACATTTGATTTAATCACGTATACCATCAATGAGGATTCAGCGATTACAGATAACATGTCAAACGTGTTACTCGGAAGCTACATCGATCCTAAATTTGGAAAGGTGAACGCTTCGTTTTATACCGAATTTCGCTTAAAATCACTCAATCCAAATTTCGGAGACCTGAATGCAATTGTGTATGACTCCTGCGTTCTTTCTTTGCAATACGTTGGGTATTACGGTGATCTGAGTGCACAAACCTTTGAAGTGTATGAGTTAAGTGATAGCTTATCCATGGATTCAGTGTATTATGATTTTTCTACGAAGCCAGTGAAACCTGGTAATTTAGTGGTGAATGGACAAGGAACAATTGTCCCTAAACCATTGTCTAACCCGGTAGTTGACGGCGATACACTTGCGCCACAATTGCGGATTCCAATCGATACCAATTTTGCGAAGAGCCTCCTTCAGGAATCGAGTGCAGGGAATGGAACCTTTGCTTCGAATGTAAACTTTCAAAGTTTTTTCAAAGGATTCAAGGTCAAAGTCAACAATGCGAATCAATCCATTGGACAAGGTGCAATATTGTACTTTAACATCAACAATAATGCGGCCTCAAAGTTGACCGTTTATTACACTCAAAATGGCGTACAGAAAAGTTACGACTTGGTGATCAATAGCCAAGCAGCCGATTTCGTTCACCTTGAAACAGATCATTCCAACACTCCGCTGGACATGGTTTTACAGGATAGCACAAAGGGTCAAACAACTTTTTATGCACAGGCGTTTCGACAAAGAGCGGTGATCAAAATTCCTGGATTGGATAATTTACCGAAAAATGTGGTCATTCACCGCGCGGATTTAACCTTACCTGTCCAGTTCCAAAGTGGCTACAGGTACAAACCTGGATCCTCGGTCTCCGTAGCAGCCCGATTGAAATCGACAGACACCCAATTGGCCAATTTGAATGTCATTGGAGCTTACGTGGACAGTAAAAAACACTTTGCCATCGATTTGCGTTCGTATACTCAAGCGCTCATCGCTGACAACATTGATAATACCGGAGTGGTCGTTTCTCCTGTTTTTTTTAGAAACTCTGCTGAGCGCATTGTTTTTAATGGACCAAACTCGAGTAATAAAAAGAAACCACAACTTATTTTGACTTATACTACGTATTGATTTATGTGTGGAATTGTAGCATATATTGGCAAAAAAGAAGCCTTTCCTATAATCGTTAAAGGATTAAAAAGACTCGAATACCGTGGCTATGACAGTGCAGGTGTGGCGTTATTGCACGGCGAAACCTTGAACGTTTACAAAAAGGCGGGAAAGGTAAGTATCATGGAGGATTTTGCGATGAATCAAAATGTCTCAGGTCACGCTGGAATTGGTCACACGCGTTGGGCAACTCATGGAGAGCCCTCCGATGTGAATGCGCACCCACATACGTCAATGGACGGGAAGATCGCGTTAATTCACAATGGAATCATTGAAAATTACGATGTGTTAAAACGAGAACTTCAGAACCAAGGATACGTGTTCAAAAGTGAAACGGATACGGAAGTCATTGTGCACTTAGTGGATTACATCAGCAAAAAAGAAAAGGTATGGTACGGCGAAGCATTGCGTTTGGCACTTTCCCAAGTGCATGGAGCCTATGCTATTGTTGCTTTATCAAAAGACTATCCGAATCGATTAGTGGCGGCTAGAAAAAGCAGTCCACTGGTCGTTGGAATTGGAGGAGAAGGAGATTTTTACCTTGCTTCTGATGCCACGCCGATTGTTGAGTACACGAAAAAAGTGGTGTACCTAGATGACGAGGAAATTGCGGTCATCGATTTAGAAGATGGATTAAAATTATACAACATTGCCGATCAAGAACGCACTCCTTTTTTCCAGCAGTTGGAATTGGAATTAGAAGCACTTGAGAAAGGCGGATACGAGCATTTCATGCTCAAAGAAATACACGAGCAACCTAGGTCAATCCACGACTGTTTCCGTGGACGATTGAATGCCGAAGAGGCTTGGGTAACACTTGGCGGATTGCGTGATTACGAACAAAAAATGATCACAGCCAATCGTTTAATCATTGTGGCTTGTGGAACATCTTGGCATGCCGGACTTGTTGGAGAATACCTCATTGAGGACTTGGCGCGCATCAATGTGGAGGTAGAATACGCAAGTGAATTCCGTTATCGAAATCCGATTTTAAACGAGAATGATGTGGTCATTGCCATTTCACAATCGGGAGAAACAGCAGATACTTTAGCAGCCTTGGAATTGGCTAAATCAAAAGGCGCAACCATTTTAGGCATTTGCAATGTGGTGGGATCTTCGATTTCACGCATCACGGATGGCGGTTCATATACACACGCAGGACCAGAGATAGGTGTTGCTTCTACGAAGGCATTTACTGCCCAAGTGACGGTTTTGACCTTAATGGCACTGTCTTTGGCACACAAAAAAGGCACGATTAGCGAAACAATGTTTAGAACCTTGTTAGCGGAATTGGAAGCCATTCCAGAAAAAGTGAAACAGGTATTGGAAACCGATGCCTTGATTGAACAAATTGCTGCTGAATACAAAGATGCATCCAATGCCCTTTATTTGGGAAGAGGAAGTTCGTTCCCTGTCGCACTAGAAGGCGCACTTAAATTAAAAGAGATTTCATATATCCACGCAGAGGGTTATCCAGCAGCGGAAATGAAACATGGCCCGATTGCCTTAATCGATGAGAACATGCCGATTTTCGTGATTGCGACGCAAGGAAATTCTTACGAGAAAGTAGTTTCGAACATCCAAGAAGTGAAAGCCCGCAAAGGAAAAGTCATTGCGATCGTTACCGAAGGAGACGTACAAGTGCGCGAAATGGCGGATCATGTGATTGAAATTCCAGACACAAATGAATTCTTGGTGCCACTTTTAGCGACCATCCCTTTCCAATTGCTTTCTTATCACATCGCCGTCATGCGCGGTTGCAATGTTGATCAACCAAGAAACTTGGCGAAGTCAGTAACGGTGGAGTAGAACGAACGGTCATTTGGTTGGTCTGTTTGTGTTTTAGAGGGTTTCCGAGGGTTTTTCTTCTGGACGTTTTTGGAAATAGTCCGTTTTACTCCCTCAAAAATCAATGGTATTTTAAGAAAAAGATGTAATTCATGAAC
>Ga0208592_1000129_pt1 | contig 22579 bp, 18 predicted proteins | sample LakMenE18May10ns_FD_150712 | JGI IMG/M metagenome (GOLD analysis project Ga0208592, IMG submission 150712) | Freshwater microbial communities from Lake Mendota, WI - 18MAY2010 deep hole epilimnion ns (SPAdes) | ecosystem: Environmental > Aquatic > Freshwater > Lentic | place: Lake Mendota...
CCAAAGATTCTCTGGTCAACGAATCTAAGCTCGAGTCCCCTATTGGTTTTGGTATCAAACTTGATAGTGACTCGGTTCAACTTGTCTTCAGGGTGATCATGTGTCCGAATAAGCATCTGACCACTCATACCCAGGTGTCCTACCAGTGCAGACGAGTCCCCCGAGAGAGGTAACCACAAGAACTTCCCCCTTCGAACCACATCAAGAACTTTTCTACCGACTAGTTTGCTCGTGAAATCAGCTTCTCCACTTAGATGACGCTTGAGTGATCTCGAGTCGTGGATTACCACCTCGGTGACAGTTGCATTGGTTATGGACTTGGCAAGACCGGTCCTGACGGTCTCAACCTCGGGTAGCTCAGGCATTTAGTTACTCAGTTAGGCCAGACAGCGCTTTGATGGCTGCCTGAGTTTCGGCTTGCTTGCGTGACCTACCGGTAGCGGTTGCAACCAATGATCCTTCAATCAGCAAAGCTGCACTGAAGGTTCGATCATGGTCAGGACCCTCGTGAGTTATCTCGTAAACAGGAGCTTGCTTTCCTTGCGTTTGCAACAGCTCGAGCAGCGTAGTTTTCGGATCGGAAGATTCAAGAAGCTGCTCTGGATCGGCAAGCATCGGAATAATGTGTTTTTTGACAATTACCGCGGCTGCATCTAATCCCTTGGAAACATAAGCCGCACCTAAAATCGCTTCGAAGGAGTCGGCTAAAAGATTTTGTTTAGACCTGCCACCAGTTTGTATCTCGCCTTTTCCAAGAAGTAAGTATTCGCCAAGATCAATTGAGGTAGCAGCTTGGGCAAGAGCCGGGGCGCTGACCACTGCGTTTTTGAGCTTGGTTAATTCACCCTCATCGAGATTAGAGAAATGATCGTGAATGTGTGCGGTGACTATGTAGCCAAGAATAGCGTCGCCCAAAAATTCCAAGCGCTCATTATTTGGCCCTCTGCCATTTTCGTAAGAGTATGACCTGTGAGTTAGTGCAAGTTCGAGAAGTTGTGGCTCGATTTCCACGCCAAGGGATTTACTTAGCGCATCCAGGCTCATAGCTTAAGCGTCAGCTACCTTGCGGCCCTTGTATTCCATAAACAGCGCAGTGCCGTTAGAGTCCTCAACCAATTTCGCACGGTGAGGAAGGCTGTAAACGGTTTTACCGTTTTCAATTGTTTTAACCAGAGTAATGGGAGCGGCCTTCCACTGTGAGCGACGAGCTCTTGTGTTTGAACGCGACATGCGTCTTTTTGGTACTGGCATTTCCTACTCTTTCCTAAAGCTTTCTAGTTCGCTCCAACGAGAATCAATACTCGCTTCGTGAACGTGGTTTGGATCCTGAGACAAGTTCAAGCCACATTCAGAGCACAGACCAAGACAGTCTTCGCTGCAAACAGGTTTGAACGGAAGTGATAAAACCACAACATCTGTGATTGCCTGCTCAAGGTTGATTTTCTCATCTTGAATCAGGAAATCGTCTTCCTGCTCTAAAGAATAGGCGAAAAGCTCCTGAAAATCCACCTCGACCTTTAGTTCCAAGGGTTCCAGGCACCGCGAGCAAAGAGCCGTTGCGGTTGTGGCCACCTCACCGGTGGCCAGTATGCCTTCGTGAATTGATTCGAGCCTTAGTTCAAGTTGCAAAACCTTACCGGGCTCAACCGTGGCCGCTCCCTGCCCCATGGCAGTTCCAATAGCTAGGTCGAGTCTTTGCTCTGTTGTGTGTCCTGGCCTGCGAGTTAACTCGTGGACCGGAATGTCAAATTGATTCATTTCACTTGCTCCCTGAGAGCCTTGGCAACAGCTTTGCTGACATAGTTTTCTACGGGGCCACCAAGCGCAGCCACTTGTCTAACTAGAGAGGATGCCACCAGACCATACTGGGGATCCGCGGAAATAAAAATGGTCTCGATACCACTCAAATCGCGATTCACCTTCGCCATCGGAAGCTCGTAGTCGAGATCAACGTTGTTTCTGAAGCCCTTGATAAGTACCCGCGCATCAACTTTTCGAATGTAGTCCACCAGTAGGCCAGATGACAGTTCAGTGATAGTGATGTTATCTGCTGCAACACCTGCTTCGGCAAGTGATTCTCGAATCAGGTCTATTCTCTGAGCGCTATCAAACCGGGGTGTTTTGTCAGGGTTGTGGACCACTAGAACGTGAAGTTGGTCGAACAATTTGGCGCTTCGCGTGATTATGTCAACGTGCCCGAGTGTTATCGGGTCAAAGGAACCAGGGTAAACGGCTAGTTTTGCCATAGCTACAAGATTAGCAACATAACGTGGCTAACCCTTCGCTAGGTTTTCGGCCGCATTGACAGCATCAATCGCGCGCCTCAAAGCCGGCAGTGACTCCAGAGATGGGTCTTTCTCGAAAATCTCCTCTAGCTCCTTTCGAACCTTTTGGATCAAAGCAGCGTCTTGAATCACCCTAAGTAACCGAAGGCTTGATCGGCCACCGGACTGAGATGCTCCAAGCACATCTCCTTCACGACGCAGCTCAAGGTCTATCTCGCTAAGTTTGAAGCCATCACTTTCTTTTGCGACAGCGGTAATTCTCTGAAGGGCTATTGAGTCGTCCTCTACCGCAGTTAGCAACAGGCAAAGGCCTTTCGCGCTTCCTCGGCCAACTCTGCCTCGAAGTTGGTGAAGTTGGGAGATCCCAAAGTTGTCAGCGTCCAAAATCACCATCACGCTAGCGTTCGGAACATCTACTCCAACTTCAATAACGGTGGTAGCTACGAGGATGTCGATTTCCCTGCGAACAAAATCATCCATGACGCTTGTTTTTTGCTCTGAGTCCATGCGACCGTGGAGTGCCTCTATGGTCAAAGATTCCAGGCTGGAATTTTTCCTCAGCTGAGTTAGGGTCTTTTCAACCGAGGCACCGGAGTTTTCCTTATCGCTTTCATCAATCTTTGGGCAGACAACGAAGACCTGGTGTCCCTTGCCTACCTCTTCGGCAACCCTGACCCAAACTCTAGACACCAATGATTTGTCGCCAGCTCGAACTACATAGGAATCAATCTCCTTACGGCCAGCTGGCAACTCAGCCAAAGACGATACCGACATATCCCCAAAAACAGTGACCGCCAGCGTCCTTGGGATTGGAGTTGCGGTCATAGTCAGAACGTGAGGTGAGAGTCTGCCTTTTAGTCGCAGTTTCTCTCGCTGCTCGACTCCGAACCGGTGTTGTTCATCGATTACGACTAAGCCAAGATCATAGAACTCAACCTTTTCCGAAAACAGTGCATGGGTACCAATAACAATTTTGGAAGATCCGGAAACAACCTGCAGCATGGCTTTTTTCCGATCGGCTGTTGTAAGTTGTCCAGTAAGTAGAGTGAGTCCAATTTGTTTAGAGAGCTCCTCACCGAGACTTTTTTGTATGGACCTATAGTGCTGAGAAGCCAAAACTTCAGTTGGTGCTAATAATGCCGATTGACCCTCGCTGTCGGCAACAGCAAGCATTGCTCTAAGGGCGACCAGTGTTTTGCCAGACCCGACTTCCCCCTGTAGTAATCGATTCATGGGAAAGGCTCGCGCTAGATCTTCGGCGATTTCCTCGCCAACAGCTTTTTGTCCCGAGGTGAGCTTGAACGGAAGGCTCTTATCAAATTGGGCGAGGTAGCCATTCGAACTGGACTGCCTGATAACGGCGGGAGACTGCTCGTTATCTATCTTGCGTTGAATGAGATTCGCCTGAAGCAAGAAAGCCTCATGATAAACAAGTGTCCTTTTAGCCGCAGTCCAATCGGAGACAGTTTCCGGACGATGAATCTTTTCTAGAGCATCATTTAGTGATAACAGCTTGTGCTTTTTGACTAACTCAGCTGGAACTTCGTCCTCAATTTGACCGATTGTATCTAAGGTTATGGCCATAGCTTTTTGAATCATCCAGGTGGTCACGCCGGCTGCTGCAGGATAAATAGGAATCGGTTGATCTGCCCATGCTTTGGCATCAAATTGGCTGAGCTCATCTTTGAATAACTCGTAATCCGGATGAGCGAGCTGAAGCTTGCCCTGATACTCGCCAATCTTGCCTGCGAAAAGACCTCTAGTTCCCGGAAGCAATTGATTTTGCCTCCAGGCTTGATTGAAAAATGTCAGTGACATAAATCCATTGCCATCGGTGATGCGAACTTCGAGAATGTGGCTCACGCGACCTTTGGTCCTTCGTTCCCTAACATCTACAACCTCAGCGACGATTGAAACTGCTTCGCCGACTGGCAAGTTTTCAATAGGAGTTAGCTCCCCGCGCGAGGAATACCTCCGAGGGTAATGCTGTAGCAAGTCAGCAACAGATACCAACCCGAGGTTCTTAGCAAAACTCTTGGCGGTTTTGTCGCCAAGGACCCTATCGAGTGGTGTCTCGGGAAACAGCATGAATCAATCCTCTACGAGTGCGCTAGTAAAAGCGGTTAGGCTTTGACAATCATGACAAGAATTATTGGTGGCCTAGTTGGGTCACGAAAACTGGCTTCACCGGCTAAAAGCACCCGGCCAACCTCTGATCGCATTCGCGAAAGCATCTTTAACTCACTTGAGTCTAAAGGTGTCCTTCCAGATAGCAGGGTTCTTGATTTATACGCAGGGACCGGAGCGCTGGGATTAGAGTCTTTGTCTCGGGGTGCAAAAACAGCTTTACTAGTTGACAGCAACAAGATGGCGGCGGCTGTTTGTATCAAAAACTCTCGCCTTATCGAAGATGCCCTGAAAGATGAGGGTGCTGAGGTTAGTGCCAAAGTTCAGATTCAGTCCGTTCAAGGCTTTCTAGAAGGCTCAACCGGAATGTTCGACGTAGTTTTCATTGACCCCCCATACGAGGTTTCGAACGCCGAAGTTCAAAAAAACTTGGCAAGTTTGCGTGAAAGAGTTACGACAGGCTCTTGGGTTTTGGTTGAAAGATCTGCGAGGGTTGACCCATTTGCACTGGATGGTTACAAGCTTTCGGAACAAAAAAACTTCGGAGACACCGTTGTTTACTGGATAGTTCCTAGCTAGATGTCTCTCTCGGTCTGGCCCAGATAAACCTGCTGAGGCCTGCCGATTCGGTTCGTAGAGTCTTCCATCATCTCGCGCCAGTGAGCGATCCAGCCTGGAAGCCTTCCCATGGCAAAAAGTGCGGTGAACATAGGGGCCGGGAAACCGAGAGCTTTGTAGATAACTCCGGTGTAGAAATCAACATTTGGATACAACTTACGTTCTGCAAAGTATGGATCTGCCAAAGCTGTTGCCTCGAGATCTTTCGCTATGTCAAGAAGAGGATCCGAAATACCAAGTTCACCAAGAACCCTGTCCGCAGTGGACTTGATTATGGTCGCGCGAGGGTCAAAGTTCTTGTAGATGCGGTGGCCAAATCCCATCAACCTGTTTCCCTCTTCTTTGTTTTTCACCTTATTTACGAACTGCTGTACTGACTCTCCAGAGTCTCGGATTTGCGTCAGCATGTCCAAAACTGCCTCGTTGGCTCCACCGTGCAGTGGACCAAATAGCGCATTTATTCCAGACGAAACAGATGCAAATAGGTTTGCTTGCGCAGATCCAACCAATCGAACGGCAGAAGTGGAGCAGTTCTGCTCGTGATCAGCGTGAAGAATTAACAAAGTATCTAGGGCTTTTGTAATCACTGGATTCTGAACATAATCCTCGGCCATGGTGCCAAAAGTAAGTCGAAGAAAGTTCTCAACCATGGAAAGTGAATTATCTGGATACAACAGCGCTTGTCCCAGGCTGGTTTTGTAAGCATAAGCAGCCAACACAGGAAGCTTTGCGAGAAGTCGCTTAGTTGAAAGCTCAACCTGCTCAGGATCACGTGGGTCTAACGAATCTTGGTAGAAAGTTGACAGCGCTGAAACTCCCGCTGCCAATACCGACATCGGATGCGCATTCTGAGGAAAAGCGTCAAAGAACGACTTTAGGTCCTCATGAATAAGGGTGTGACGCCTAATTCCGGTGTCGAAATTTTCCAGTTCAGTTTTTGATGGAAGCTCGCCATAGATTAATAGATGACTTACCTCCAGAAAACTCTTCTTGGCTGCAAGTTGCTCAATCGGGTACCCGCGATAGCGCAAAACTCCGGCCTCACCATCAATGAAGGTGATTTCTGATTTTGTTGAGGCGGTGTTCACAAAGCCTTGATCGTAGGTGTGCAAACCTAAGCCGGCATGCAGCTTGCTAATGTCGACGGCACTAGAGCCTGCTGTTGCCGCAACAACCGGTAGCTCAAGAGACTTGTCCTTGTAGCTGATAACTACTTTTTCGTTCTCAGTCAAAGCACTCCTAGACGTTCCAAAAATCTATTTCTAGCCTAAAGCATTTTCGAGTCTGCGAGCAGCTCGAGAGATGTTGGTATCGGTTGCGGTTAACGAGAATCGAACATGATTAGTCGCATATTCACCATAGAAGCTGCCAGGTACTACTACAAGCCCCAGCTGAGACATCTTCTCGACAGTCTCCCAGCAGTTCTCCCTCAAAGTGGCCCACAGATACAGACCTGCTTGGCTGTCGGTAACCTCAAACCCGAAAGCCTTGATGGCTTGAAGTAGTTCCGATCGGCGCTTGGAATAAATAGCCTTCTCGGCTGCAACATGATCCAGGTCTTTTAGGGCTGCAATGACTGCCTGTTGAGTGGGCTGGGCCATCATCATCCCGGCGTGCATTCTTAGATTCACTAAGTCTCTAATCAATTCCTTTGAGCCCACCGCAAAAGCTGCGCGGTAACCTGCCATGTTGGATTGCTTCGAAAGCGAATAGACACACAGGATTCCCTCGTGAGAGTTTCCACAAACTCTAGGATCAAGAACGCTTGGAATCAGTTGCTTATCCCACGGTTCGCTCCAGCCAAACTCGGCATAACACTCATCGGAGGCAAGCAGTGCTCCAATCTGTCTTGCTTTCTTTACTGCAGCAGCAAACTTATCAACTCCAAGAACTTTGCCATCGGGGTTTCCTGGTGAGTTAATCCAAACAAGTTTCGTGTTTGCTGGCCATTTTTCGGGATCGTCTTCAGATACTAGAGTCGCTCCAACAAACGCCGCGCCAACGGCATAAGCCGTATAAGAAACTTTTGGTTGCACTACAACATCGCCTGGCCCAATGCCCAAAAATAATGGCAACCAGCTAATGAGCTCTTTGGAACCGATTGTCGGCATTACCTGATTGGGATCAAGTCCTTCAACACCTCGTCGGCTAGCAAACCAATTAGCAACCGTTTCGCGAAACTGTGCTGTGCCAGCAGTAGAGGGGTAACCCGGTGAATCAGAAAAATCCTTTAGCGCCTGCTGAATAACTCTCGGAGTTGAATCGATTGGTGAGCCAACTGATAAATCAATTGCACCGTCTGTGTGAAGAGCGGCTTTATCACTGAATGGCTTTAACGCTTTCCAGGGATACTCTGGCAGGGCACTAAACACTTAGCCCTGTTGAGCTTGGGGTGGAAGAGCTGCTACCAATGCGTGATCGCCAGGAATTGGGCCCACTTTTGCTGCGCCACCTGGTGACCCGACAGTTTCAAAAAAATCAACATTGGCTCGGTAGTAATCTGCCCATTGCTCCGGGACGTCATCTTCGTAGTAAATTGCCTCTACCGGGCAAACTGGTTCGCAAGCGCCACAATCCACACACTCATCTGGATGAATGTAAAGCATCCTGTCACCTTCGTAGATGCAGTCCACGGGGCACTCTTCAATGCAGGCCTTGTCTTTTAGGTCCACGCATGGAAGGGCTATTACATAAGTCATTGGGGGGTTCCTCCTAGAACCATTTTACTGTCGATGTCCGGAAGAATTCTTACTCCACGCCCCGGGTCTAAGTTTTGGAAACAAAATCACTACCGCGCAAATAATCAAAGAGCCGTAGACCCAGATGTTGCCTGCCTGATTGTCAATTATTAGAGCATCTCCTGTGTTGCCAGGTCTTGATAGCCAAAACACCGTTCCGGCAAGTGTGAAGCTCATTAGATACAGTGCCCCTCTGGAGTTTCTCACCAACCGAAGCGCTACGGCCAAAGTAAAGGTCATTACTAACGCCACTGCCAACCCAATTGGCGTGGCGTCTTGATCGGAGGCGGTTACTGAGTGAAGCAAGGTTCCAGCAAAACCCAAAAGTACACCAAGAGGCAAAGCCCAAAGAGCCAAGAACACTGGCTTAAGCCAGACGAAAGCAGTGGTTGATGCCCTCCTCAAGCGCTCTGGAGTGTCATACCTGAACTCCCTGCCAGGAACCAGCCAGTAGGTTTCCGGTGCAATGGAAACTTGGCTGGCGTGCTGAATCAATGCAGATTTTTTCTTAGCGGCAGTTTTGATACCGCCCACCTCAACGTCGTATCTCTCCCTTGGTTCAGAGATAACCCAAAACTTTGGCGCGATGACCTTGGTGGTTCGTGCAAATCTCCGAAGAGCCATGGCGGTTGCCTCATGGGCCTTCTTGTGATCTGGGTGGCCAAAGCCTCCCTTGCGGTTGTAAGTCACAACAGCGTCTGGATTGAATTCCGACAGAACCTGGAAGATGTCATCAGAGATAACAGCAGTGGAAACTGATGAGAGCGACATCTCGTCTGTAACTTTTGGCTTGACCGGTTTACCGAAAGTATTGAGCCTCATTCCAGAGTCAAGATAAGACCTAGTGCCTGCGAATCTAAGCTCAACGTCTCCTAGCTGCGCAAGAGCGTTTCTAAGTTCATTTGTTCGAAAGGCGCCCATGGCGGCAAGATTTGATTCGAGAGGCTTTAGATCATCTAGCTTGACGCGTCCCCGCTCACCACGTGTGAGCATCAAAACCATCACCTTGGCTCCGGCTTCAAGCCGGTCAGCAATTAGATGTCCTGTAAATAGCGACTCGTCATCAGGGTGAGCATGAACGAGCAAAACGCGTTTCGCACTGAAAGATGCTTTAGCCATAGCAATAACTCTAAATGGTTTAGCTCTCGCTAGCCCGTTTTCTAGCGGATACTGCTCTAGCCCTTAGGTTTGGATCTAGCTCGACCTTGCGTATTCTGGTGCCTTCAGGGGTAACCTCAACACATTCGTCCTCGCGGGCAAACTCAAGGCATTCTTCAAGTGAAAGCTTCTTTGGCGGAGTTAGCTTCTCAAAGTCTTCGCTGGAAGACGCTCTCATGTTTGTGAGCTTCTTTTCCTTGGTGATGTTCACGTCCATGTCATCTGCTCTAGCGTTTTCGCCAACGACTTGACCTGCGTAGACCTCTTCGGTTGGCTCAACAAAGAATGTTCCTCTATCTTGTAAGCCGATTAATGCAAAAGGTGTCACAGCTCCTTGACGGTCGGCAACTAGGGAGCCATTGGTTCGCGTAACAATCTCGCCAAACCAGGGTTCGTAACCTGCAGAGATAGCGTTCGCAATTCCAGTTCCACGCGTTGTCGTTAGAAACTCGGTGCGGAAACCAATGAGTCCTCTGGATGGCACCATGAACTCCATGCGAACCCAGCCGGTTCCCTTGTTGGTCATGTTCTTCATGCGACCTTTACGCGACGCTAGCAACTGAGTGATTGCACCCAAAAACTCCTCAGGAACATCAATTGTTAGATCTTCAACAGGCTCGTTGAGCTTGCCATCAATTTTCTTGGTAACCACTTGTGGCTTGCCGACGGTCAGCTCGTATCCTTCGCGACGCATTTGCTCAACCAGAATCGCTAGAGCTAACTCTCCTCTTCCTTGAACCTCCCAGGCGTCTGGCCTGTCGGTAGGAATGACTCGGATTGACACGTTTCCAACTAGTTCGCGGTCTAGGCGATCCTTGACTAGTCGAGCTGTAATCTTGGCGCCCTTTACGCGACCAGCCATTGGCGATGTGTTGATACCAATGGTCATGGATATTGCCGGGTCATCAATTTGAATTAGCGGCAGCGGTCTCACATCGTCTGGATCAGCCAAGGTTTCGCCGATCGTGATGTCTTCAATACCAGCAACCGCAACTATATCTCCTGGCCCAGCAGATTCGGTTGGGAACCGCTCGAGAGCCTTAGTCATCAGTAGTTCCGTAATCTTCACGTTTTGGGTTTCGCCATTTTGTCTAACCCAAGCAACTTGCTGGCCTTTACGGATTGTTCCGTTGAACACCCGAAGCAATGCAAGACGGCCAAGGAAAGGCGAGGCGTCCAAGTTTGTGACGTGTGCTTGCAACGGAGCATCCGGATTGTACTTAGGGGCGGGGATGTATTTCATGATCGCACCAAATAGCGGCTCAAGGTCAGCGTTGTCGGGAAGTGTCCCGTTTTCTGGCTTGTTCAGGGAAGCTGCTCCAGCTCGTCCAGACGCATAGATAACGGGCAAGTCCAAAATTGCATCGATGTCGAGCTCTGGCACTTCATCTGAAAGGTCACTTGCGAGACCAAGAAGTAGATCGTGAGTTTCATCAACTACTTCATCAATTCTGGCGTCTGGTCTGTCGGTCTTGTTCACAAGCAAAATAACGGGAAGGTTGGCCTCAAGTGCCTTTCGCAAAACGAAGCGAGTCTGGGGCAATGGACCTTCGCTAGCGTCTACTAGCAAAACGACTCCATCGACCATAGACAGGCCTCGTTCAACTTCCCCACCAAAGTCAGCGTGGCCAGGAGTGTCAATTACGTTAATGGTTATGGTCTTGCCTTCTGCAGCTTTACCGGAATAGCTAATGGCAGTGTTCTTGGCAAGGATTGTGATTCCCTTTTCTTTTTCCAGATCTCCCGAGTCCATCAAACGCTCGCCCATGTTGGAGTGTTCTCCAAAAGATCCAGTTTGACGCAACATGGCATCGACCAAAGTGGTCTTACCGTGATCAACGTGGGCCACAATTGCTACGTTTCTCAGGTCATCTCTGATTGCCAGGGTCATTAGAACTTCCTTTAGATAATTGGTTTATCGATTTATGGACCGGTTGGTCACCAAGTCATCGATGACGAGAGCACCCTGCAAGAGTCACTCAAACAAGACCCCTAATTCTAACCGCAAATTACGGCCAAAAGCTTAACGTAGCTTGAGTCTGGCCTCTCGGCGCTTTTTTTGCTCAGCAGGGTCCGGAACTGGAACCGCTGCTAGCAGCTTCTTGGTGTAGTCGTTTGTTGGATTCCGCAGGATGTCGTCACGTAATCCGACCTCGACTAGTTCACCACTTTTCATGACAGCAATTCTGTGAGACAGAATGTCAATAACGGCCAGATCGTGACTGATAAATAGGCACGCAAACTTGAGTTCCGACTGTAGCTGCAGCAAAAGGTCTAGGAATCTAGACTGCACCGAAACATCTAGCGCTGAAGTGGGCTCATCTGCAATAAGAAGGTCTGGGTTCAGCGCCAGGGCCCTTGCAATACCGACCCTCTGTCGCTGGCCTCCCGAGAGCTCATGGGGATAGCGGTTTCGATAGCTTCTAGGGAGCTCTACTCGGTCAAGAAGATCCTCGACCATGTGATCTAACTCAGATCCACGAGTTCGAGATGACAAAAGAATCGGCTCCCCAATACTCTGACCGATAGGAATTCTAGGATTTAGCGAGCTGCCCGGATCTTGGAAAACAATTCCAGCGTGACGTCTTGCGTCGAGCAACTGTTTACGTTTCATTTGAGCAAGGTTTTCGCCCTTAATAAAGATATCGCCATTGGAGATTGGCAAGAGGCCGACCGCAGCACGACCAACGGTGGTCTTACCTGATCCTGACTCCCCAACGAGTCCGAGTATTTCTCCCGGGTAAATTGTCAAGGAAACATTGCTTACAGCCTTGAAGGCTGGGGCCTTGCCGCGCTTTGGATAAGTGATTGAAACATTCACAAGATCTAGCGCGGCAACGCTGTCCTTAACCGTTACTGCCTTTCTCTTGGCCTCTTGACCAAGGTGTGGCACCGCTGCGAGAAGTTCCTTGGTGTATGTTGCGCGTGGCATAGTAAAAACGGCATTGGATTCGCCAGCTTCAACAACTTCGCTGTCCTTCATGACAAGAATCTTGTCAGCTAGGTCTGCCACAACTCCCATGTCGTGAGTGATTAGCAAGATTGCAGAGTTTAGGCGAGAACGGAGACTTCTAAGTAGGTCAAGAATTTCGGCCTGAACAGTAACATCCAGCGCGGTGGTTGGCTCATCAGCAATCAACAGATCAGGGTCACACGAAATAGCGATCGCAATCATTACTCGCTGCCGCTGACCACCAGATAGCTGGTGAGGATACTTGTCAAAGATAATCTCTGGGTCTGGAAGTTCAACCTGCTTCAAAAGCTCAATAGATTTTTCTCTGGCATCTTTCGGGCTCATGTCAAAGTGACGGCGGAGAGTCTCTGAGATTTGGAAGCCCACCGAGTAAACGGGGTTAAGTGCAGTCATTGGCTCTTGGAAAATGAATGCAACTTTTTTGCCTCGAACATCTTGAATCTGTCTCTCAGTCAAATCAAGTAAGTTCTCGCCGCGAAGTTTTACTGATCCAGAAATGCGGGCATTATTGGGAAGAAGGCGAACAAGTGCCATGGCGCTCGAGCTTTTTCCAGATCCAGATTCGCCAACTATAGCTAAAGTCTCACCTGGGAAAATTTCATAGTTGAGGTCTTTGGCTGCGGTGTACCAAACGCCATCCACCCAAAAATCAACCGTCAATCCCTTAACTTCTAGAATCGGTTCACTTTTCACTGGCACGACCTAACCAACCTCTTCTTCTGTCAAACTGAGCTCATGCAAGATTTCAAGTACCGACCCCTTGCCGCTTTGATTAGTGGAGGAACAGTGGTTGTGGTCGATTCCATGGTCGCGGGGCTCGACCTTTACGTCAACGGCCCAGCTTCCTTCCTGGGCTCGCTCCCCCTTTATTTGCTTCTGCTCTGGGTTGTCTTTGTCTTTCTCTTCAAACCCAGCGTCAGAGTAACTCGAGACTCGATCAGAATCACTAATCCGTTTCGCTGGATTCAAATCAGTATCAGCGATGTTGTCGACATCGAAACCAAACGTGGCTTGGTTTTGAAAACTAAGGAAGGATCCTTTTCTGTTGCGGTAGGGGTTGCTCCAGGAAGGTACACCGTCGCCCGAGCTAACAAATCCGACTTCAAGTGGGCTGGTAGCTATCCTGGAAGAGACGAATTCGTTGTTTCCCCGAGTGACATATTGGATTCCGATTCCGGAGCGGTTGCTTATGTGATTCGGCAGCAAATCAAGAAATTCCAAGAAGGTAAGGGGGCATCGGTTGTCAGCTTTAGGCCAATCATCAAAACTGATTTCTGGAGCATCCTTGCTGGCGCCGCCATTGGCATTGGCACCCTCATTCAGATTGTTTCTTAGTTCGAGAATCACTTTTTTGCACCTCGAACCGCTTTAACGTCTTTCGCTTCCTGCTTAGTCATTTTTCTCTTCTGTCGAGGATCAAAAGCATCCCTAAGTCCGTCACCAATGAAGTTGACGCAAAGAGCAACGGCAACAATGAACACACCTGGATACCAGAACAACCATGGCCTTGTGGTGAAAGCGTTTTGGTTCTCGCTAATCAAGTAGCCCAATGAAACATCAGGGGCCTGAACTCCAAAACCAATAAAGCTAAGTCCCGTTTCAAGCAAGATGGCTGCCGACATCAGCAAAGTGGTGTTCACAATTACAACACCGATTGCGTTTGGGAAAATGTGCTTAAAAATAATTCTCGAGTTGCTTGCACCTGCCATTCTGGCCGCATCTACGAACTCTCGCTCACGGAGGCTAAGAAACTCTCCTCGAACTAATCGAGCCAGTCCCGTCCACGCAAACAACCCCAAGAATAGAGCCAGCACAAATGTTCCCAAGTTCCCAACGGCTCGTCCGATAACTGCACCAACAACAACGATAGGGATTGTGATAATCAAGTCAGTAAAGCGCATCAGGACCTGATCAACCCATCGACGATAGTATCCCGCAACGGCTCCAACAATTACACCGACTGTTGTGGCAACAAGACCAACAACAAACATGACCATCAATGATTGCTGAGCACCGCGCATTACTCGCGCAAAGTTGTCACGTCCAATCTCATCTTGCCCAAATGGGTGTGGGCCAATCTCAACGCCGGTTCCGTCAATAAATTCAGGAAAGATGTCGAGTGTTGGAACGCCTCCGTTGATTACGTCATTTGATCCGGTGTATCCAGTTGGCCACCAGCCCTCAACTCTTATCTTGTTTTCTTGAGTTCCAACATCAAGACCAACAGAAGTAAAGGCCAAAAGAATGATGCCCACCAAAATCACGATTGACGCCATGGCCGCTTTGTGCCGCGTAAAGCGCTTGAAAACGATTTTTCCCTGAGAGAGCCCTTCGACCTCTTTCATCTCGATGGCGTTTTCACCTTTGGTTTCACTCATGCGTTCACCCGAATTCTTGGATCTAGGAGCGTATATACAAGGTCAGCCACGATGTTGAAAAATATTGCCAGAGTTCCAGTGATTAGGAAAAAGCCCATAACCGGATTCAGATCAACTCTTGAAAGAGAGCTGATGAAGAGATTCCCCATTCCACTCCAGGCAAATACTCTTTCAGTGATAACAGCCCCACCAATAACTGCAGCAAAATCGAAAGCAACCAAAGTGGTAAGTGGTATCAATGCGTTCCTAAAGGCGTGACGCATGACAACAGTTCGTTCAGTCAATCCCTTGGCCCTAGCGGTTCGGATGTAATCCTGGTTTAGGACCTCAAGCAAACTAGCTCGTGCGTATCTGGTGTATCCAGCAAAACCAATTAGCAGCAGCGCCACAGTTGGAAGCAAGAGGTGAGTAAAAGCATCAATTCCTTCAACCCAGAAAGAGCCCACCAAGTTTGGAGTTTCCGAGCCGATGGTTGCAATAGGCCGACCGGAGATGTAACTGCTATCGGTATAGGGCTTCCAGGCCTGCATAAAACGATCAATCGCGATGATTCCACCCATTACAAAAGCGGTGATCGCGCTAGTTCTGGCCACGGGAGCCTTGTCTTCCCCACCCATGAACCAGCCAACGGCAATGCCAACAAGTACCGTGACAAGTGCCAAGACAAAGAATAGAATACCGCTGACCATAGAAGAGAGCATGTTAAAGGGAATCCAAACAACCATTCCGATTGCAACGACAACCAGTGAAGCATTTCTCGCCCTGACATTACTTAGTCCAGTCGAAATTGCCGTGATTCCAAAGGCAGCACCGACACCAAGAAGGAGTCCAGTAAACATTCCGATACCTGGGGACTCAAACCAATTAGTCAAAAGCAAAGTAATCAGCGTAATTGCCGTAGCTGCTGTGGCAATGAGGAATACCCCTATTTTCTTGGTTCGGTCCCCGCCAACGATTCCCATCCAGATAAATCCACTTACAAGTGAAATAAGGGCAAGCCAAAGCGGTGGAATCTGTGGATCAGCTAAGAAGTCGTTAAATCCAATCGCGCCGTATTGCTTTAGTAACACAGCAACCCAGAAAACCGGCAGGGAGAAGAATAAGAAGGCTGTGAATGTTACCGTGTAGTCAAATCGGCTGTACTGCCTTAGAGCAGTAACGATGCCAACCATAACGCCCAAAAATATTGAAATTATCGAAGCTGTTGTGACCAGAGTCAAAGTGGAGACAGCAGCTATAGCCAAGAGCTCGGTTACTTCTAGGCCATTTATGTTTTGACCCAAATCAATCTGACCTACGAATATCTTTAAGACCCCGCCTAGCCACAAGAAGTAGCGCAAATAAGGAGGGACATCCAATTGAAGTATTTCTTTTCGACGAGCAATCAGCTCTTCTTTGTTTCTCGCAGTGGATTGCGTTAGATCTTCGAGCGGATCACCTGAATAGGCCGTCAAAATGTACATTATGAATGTTGCGCCAAAGAGAATTACAACTGAAGAAAAGAATCTCCTTAGAAGAAACATTCCCATATCTGTGCCTTCCAAACAGCGCTAACTTTTTTCAATCAATCTTCCACTAATCTACGCTAATTCTGGCTCTGGAATAAACCAAAAAGAGCACCGCCCCTAAGGACGGTGCTCTTTTAGAGTTACTTGATTGAAGAAGAATTAACCTTCTACAACCTCAGTAATTGGTGTCCACTCCCAGAAGTTCCAGAACATGGTTGGAGAGAGTGGAGCCGGTACAACGCCCGAAAGTTTGTTCTTGTTGTACGCGGTTACAGCTGGGTGCTGGAATACGGTTGTTCCGTAAGCGTCTGCCCATAGAAGTGTCTCAATCTGAATCAGTAGGTCCTTCTGAACCTCTGGATCAAACTCAGTTGACAGCGACTTGTAAAGAGCGTCTACTTCGGCATTTGAGTAACCAGTTAGGTTGTTTCCCGCACCAGTTGAGAAAAGAGCCTCTCCGGAGCTAAAGAAGGTGTTACTTGAAACCCAAGCAAACAGTGAAGCGTCGTAGGTTCCTGATCCAAGATCTGAGCTCCATGTTGGCGATGATGCGTCTACAACGTTGAAACCAGCTTCAGCAGCCGCTTCCTTGATTAAGACATACTCCAGTGCACGACGTGGGTTTAAGCTCGAGAAAAGGAACTTGACATCGACTGGAGTAGAAACTCCAGCTTCTTCAAGAAGTGCTAAAGCGCCTTCCGGGTCGTACGAGTACTCTTCAGATCCGTTGGCAGCAACGATGTCGTCGTACCATGCGTAACCAGGAATCTGAGTGAAGGAGTTCATCACTTCAGCGTCCGGGTTAATTGGATTAATCAAGTCGCTAAGGATCTTGTCGCGAGGGATGCTCTTTAGAAATGCTTGACGCACCTTTAGAGCCTTGTCGGCGTCGCCATCATACGTAGCTGGGTCAAATGGACCAGCATTGTCGAAAGTCAAGTCGATGTGCTCGTAAACAGCCTCTCCTTCAAGAAAAACTTCAATGAAGTCTTCGTACTCTGTTAGAGCATTCGAGACGTCTGCGGTTGCCTGTGGGGAAATCAAGTCAACTTCACCGTTAGCTAGAGCCTGAACAGCAGCCAGTGGATCTGCGATGATGCGAACTGTAATTGTCTCGACTTTTGGAGACGGGCCCCAGCTGTAGTCAGGGTTTGCAGTTAAAGTTACTGACTGGTCAGCGACCAATCCGGTAACGACATACGCACCGTTTGACACAAGAAGATCTGTGTTTTCTGGGTAGTCAGTGAAGTCGTAACCAGTGCTCCATGCTTTGGAAATTGGAGCTAGAACAGCAAGGTCCTTGTTGTTTACTGCGTCAATAAGCTTCTGCTTCGCAGCCTCATCTGTTAGTTCCTCATCTGGGAAAGCAATCTGAGTAGTGACGTGTGCAGAAACACCAATTCCGAATTGAATCTCCCAGTCAACTCTTGGTGCATCGTAAATCAGTGTCAGGCTTCTTCCGCCATCTGAAATAACTGGTGTCTGGGTTACTAGGTCTAGACCTCCGCCACAGCCAGCAGAGTCAAAAAACACTCCGCTGTCAACCTCTTCTTGGTTGGTGACTTCTCCAGTTTCATCGTCGTACGCTACCTCTACGTTGTTAAGCAAACAGCTGTTTGCAACCCATGCTAGAAGCATGTCAGCTGCGTCAACGGCTGCACCGTCTGACCACTTAACACCAGAGTTAACTGTGTACTTAACTGTAAGTGGGTCATTGCTAACAACCTCGTAAGTTCCAAACTGCTCGTTCTTGATTAGAGCGGACTCTGAGTCGTAGTAGTTAAAGCCTGAGTTAGCCACATACAAAATGTTGGCGTTGGCTGAGGCGTTGCCATTTGATGTTGATGAGTTAGCTGAGTAGAACCCTTGGTTCCATCCAACTGAAATAGAGCTTCCTTCAACGATATCGGCAGCACCAGTAGCACAACCCGATAGCAGTAGAGCAGAAGCTGCAGTTGCGGCGATTAGTCCGCTAATGCGCTTGGCTTTCATTTTTCTCCTAATTTATTGAGGTGACAGGGTAAACATAGAAATACATTTTTACACAAGACCTTTAAATGAGTATTGCCTATGGATGAGAGGATGGCAAGCCTAAAGCGTCGACCAATCTTGAAAAATGACTCCTGCCCAATCCTTTGAATCCAGAATTTAGTAATGCTGGGGGCGAGCCAGATGTAGAACTCGGGGCTCAGCTCCTCGTCTGCAGTCCATGGAGTCTAAAGCCCAGTTTTATCTCGTTTAGGTAACAATTCTCTAGAAATCACCTCTTGGGCTGGGGTTCAAGTCACTAAATCCAGCGGTTTTGGGTGTTGGAAAAATTCTAGACCGCAGATTTGGGCCCCAGAGAGGGGGGATGCGCACCCCCAGTTCAACTAATTCTTGTCTTGGCTTGTAGAAAGATAAATTCCGACATCATCAATCTTTTTAACATTTCTTTGGGAATGCGTCTGTGTGTCTCGCGGAAAACCTATTGTGTTGGCATCCAGTCCCAGAAGTTCCAGAAGTACCCTGGCACTAACGGGCTTGGTTTGACGCCTGAAACCTTCGCGCTTGAAACTGCTAAGCCGGGAAGCTGGAAAAATGTTGTTCCGTAGGCATCAGAGATCAGCAGTTTCTCGATTTCTATCATCAACTCTGTCTGTTTTTGACTGTCAGCGGTTACCCGAAGTTCATCTAGCAGTGCATCGACTTCTGAGTTAGCGTACCCGTTGAAGTTTCCCTGTTTGTCGGCGGGCTCATCGTATGAACCATATATTTCACTAGCTTCCCCGATAACCGAAGGGGTGGACTGCCATCGGAACATTACTGCATCATGAGGGTTAATGGGGGTAATTTCAGGGTCAGTAAACTTCCAGTCCGGCTCATCACTAGCTAGCACATTGAATCCTGCGAGTTGGGCAGACTTCTGGATGAGCTCAAACTGGTGAGCACGACGCAGGTTTCCCGTTGGGAACCACAGCCTGACGTTTACTGGTGCTTCGATTTTGGCCTCGCTTAAGAGCTTTTTGGCACGTTCGATGTCTAAGTTTCTAAACTCAGCAACACCACTTGAAGCGATAATTGTCTCGTATCGGTCCGAACCCGGGATGGTTAAAAAAGATTCTCTGATGGTCGCGTTCGGGTTTAGTGGCTTAATAATGGTGTCTAGAATTTCATCTCTGGGAATCGTCAACAAAAATGCTTGTCTAACCTTCTGTGCCTTGGAAGCGTCACCCCCATATGAGGCTGGGTCAAATGGTCCACCGTTATTAAAAGTTAGATCAATGTGTTCAAATGAGGATTCTTCGCCATAGTGAATTGTTGCGCCTGTCACCTTTTTGGCAGCCTCGATTAATTCAATTGTTGGCTGACCGGAAGCGATGTCAATGTCACCCTTCTCTAGTGCCTCAATTTGGGATTTAAAGTCTTCAATCACACGAACGGTGATTCTTTCAAACTTTGGCGATGGTCCCCATGAATAAAGCGAATTGGAAACCAAAGTTACATACTGATTTTCAACAATCTCCTCCAAAATATAGGGGCCACTAGAAAGGTACTTAAGCGAATTTGCTGGGAGTGAGGTGAACTTGTAGTCCTCGTTCCAGCTTTCGGCAACGGGTGCCAGCCAAGAGTCATCTTTGTTATTGATGGCTTCGACTAACTTTTCTTTTGCCTCGATTGGGTCAGTTATGTCTGGGTAAGCAAGCATTACTGTTCCGTGGGCTGGCATTCCAACTTCAAAGGCAAGCTCCCAGTCGACGTAAGAATCTTCGTATACCATCGTCATTGTTCTTCCGTCAACGATTGGCGTCTCCGAAACTAGATCTAATCCTGCTGTAGAGTCCGGGAAAAACTCTGCCTTGGTTTCCTTAAATGCCCCCGAGGTTGCCGCCCATGCTAAAAGCATGTCCGCACCATCGATCTGCGTTCCATCCGACCACTTAACACCTGAATTGATCGTGTACTTGACAGTTAGTGGCTCGTCATTAATTTTTTCAAAAGCTCCATAACTTGTGTTTTTCACTAGCTCCAAATCGCTGTTGAAGTACTGAAAACTAGAATTAGTCATATACGTGATGTTGTTGTTCTTGGTGTCACTTTCGACGCTAGACCTAGTGTTGTAATTGTCAAAAGTTTGATCAAAAGCAACAATTACCTCAGATCCTTCTACGATCTGATACTCGTAAGGGGTCGCGCAACTACTAAGGGTTATAGAGGCTAGGCCCAACAGGGCAACTAGTGATATTTTGTTTAGGTTTTTGATTTTTCGCCTCATTCTTGTAATTTACCCCCGTAAATTGATTGCGCCACTGAATCTATTCTGGCCTCTTACATCTTAGGCCCGCGAAACTCTAGTTGAACTGTGATTTGCATCGATGTAGTTTCCAATACTTGATCAACCCCTAACATCCTGTCCTAAACTTTGAATCGTGGTCCAAGAATCTCTTTTGATATATGATGGCGATTGCCAGTTTTGCCAGTTGAGTCTGGAATTTGGCATCAGGGTTCTGGAGATTTTCCCCAAATATGCGGCTTACCAGCGGATAGAACCTAGTAAATTCGGGCTTTTGACCTCCGACGTTCGGTCGCAGATCTGGTTTATTACTCCTGGGTCTAAGCCGTTAGGGGGTCATTTAGCAGCAGCCGCCATTCTTGGTCTGCAAACAAATGTGGCGTGGAGGCTTCTGGGGTGGTTCATGAGAAAGCCCCCAACTTCATGGCTTTCAAAGTGGTTCTACTTCTTTATAGCTGCCAACCGGCACCGGCTCCCAGGTGGTTCTAGGCAATGCAATCTAAAGGACACCTACCGTGGAACTTGATCAGCTCAGACGGACCCGGATTGAAGTCCTTATTGTTTTTTCCCTGAGCCTTGGCGCCAGCGCAATATATTCGATCCTTTCCCTGTTGGCCAAGCTAACCTCCGAAACAGGTTTGGCTGGTCAATCCGCCACGATAAATAGAAGCCTCTCCGAAAGACAGTGGCTGGACTTTAGTTATCAATTTTTAGGGATAGTGCTTGGTCTAGCACCTGTTGCCCTGGTGCTTTTCTTGCTCTGGGAAAAAAACAAGTCACCCTTCAAGGTGCTGGGTTTGGATTTTGCAGATTTCGGTAGGGACATTCTCCGCGGCACAGTTCTCGCTGCCGTTATTGGACTGCCTGGTCTGGCCCTTTATTACACAGCTCGTCTGTTAGGAATCTCGGCCGAGGTGATTCCTGCCGATCTCGAAAGCTATTGGTGGACAGTCCCGATTCTCCTTCTAGCCGCGATAAAGGCCGCGGTTCTGGAAGAAGTCGTGGTGGTGGGATACCTCTTCAACCGTTTAGACAAGATTGGCTTCTCTTCGAAAAATCAGATTGTTATTGGGGCTTTGGTTAGGGCGACCTATCACCTATACCAAGGCTTCGGTGGCTTTATTGGAAACTTTGTTATGGGTTTGGTTTTTGGATACCTCTACCAGAAATGGGGACGCGTCATGCCTTTAGTTGTAGCCCACTTCTTGCTAGATGCTATTGTCTTTATCGGTTACGCGGCTTTGAAGGGCGTGTTGCAACTGCCCTAGAAGTTTCCTGCTAGATTCTTCTTGCAATCGAAATTGGTTGTAGCTTTTGTTCTCTTTTGGGGGAAGTCGGTGAAAATCCGACGCTGACCCGCAACCGTGAGTTGATTTTCAACAAGTCGGAATGCCCACTAGAAAACGATTGACTCCTTTATTTACCGTCGAGGTCTACGGGTGGAGTCGGGTAAGAATATACTCGATGAACCCTTGAGCATCTAAGGATGCTTTCAAGGGTTTTTCTAATATTTGGAACCCGCCTTTGCGCACACTTCGCTCATGCGAAAGGTACCAAAATGAAACAAATCAAGAAAATTGGGGGCTTGAATCCCCTTGTCATCATTGCGACATCGATAGCAGTTGCTGTCATTGCTGCCCTGGTGTTTTTCAATAGCTCTCAGTCGAGAGCACAGTATCTGGAAACAGCTGAATTCCTGAACTCCCAGTTCGTGAATGGAGAGTATCTTGAAGGCTTCTCACCAGGAGCAGCTGAATATGGATTCTCTCTAGAGGCAATTGCTCAACTGAGCGTTGCGGGCGAAATTGACATTTCCAAAGCAAAGAAGTTTCTTCTAGAAACAGACTCGTCGTATCTGTTCTCGGAAGAAGCTGGTGAAATCATTCCTGGATTAGCAGGAAAGTATCTTTATGCTTCCAAAGTAACTTCGGCAGATAACAAAGCACTGACTGACTCGGTTATCGATTCACTGCTAAAACTAGTGAAGCCTGATGGCTCTCTAGATACCCTGTCTCCAAGTACTTTTGACTACTCCTGGGCAATCTTGGGTCTTTATTCTCAAGACGAAAAAGAACTAGCCTCAGCTATTGCCGGCGAGCTTTCTTCGTTAGCAAGAGAGGACGGGGGTTTCGGTTTTGACTCTTCAGAGTTCACGGAAGCTTCCAGTACAGATGCCACAGCAATAGCAATCATGGCTCTAGAGCTAACAAAAGATCTTGGCTCTGTTGCCAGCGGGAATCAAGCTGCAATAGATTCCGCTCTGGCTTATTTGGATTCGACCATGGTTGATGGGAGTCACTTTATTGCGTCAGACGTTATTGATGTCAATGGGACGGCCTATGCACTGATGGCCTACGCTTCAGCGACTGGTGAGATAAGCGAGCCAATGCAGTCATTCTTGATTGAACTGATAAAAAGCGATGGTGGTATCGGTTCCCCTTGGGTAGAAAATGCGGGTGACCGATTTGCTACAGCTCAGGGCTATCTTGCACTTGAAGGTAAAAACTATCTGAGCTTGTT
>Ga0208592_1000131_pt1 | contig 22453 bp, 27 predicted proteins | sample LakMenE18May10ns_FD_150712 | JGI IMG/M metagenome (GOLD analysis project Ga0208592, IMG submission 150712) | Freshwater microbial communities from Lake Mendota, WI - 18MAY2010 deep hole epilimnion ns (SPAdes) | ecosystem: Environmental > Aquatic > Freshwater > Lentic | place: Lake Mendota...
CGAGGTAACTTCCAGAAAGCTCAACTTGCCGCCATTCCGCAGCGAGCACATCGGTCGAATCGGAGGCGACAACTTGGGATACATCCAGGGGCTCTAGGTCGTAGTTTGAAGACACTCTTTCGATTTTTGACACTGCTTCTGATCTTCTATCAATTTGCCAACTTGCCAGCGCAATGCAAGCAACTGCAAATGTGGTAGCAACCAAGAACCAGCCCGTCCAACGGATCCATGGCTTAATAGTCCTTTTCAACTGAAACTTCTTTCTTCAAGCAGAAAATTCCTGTCGGCAAGAAAGGCTTTGAGGTAATCCAGGTGGTCGGCGCATGCAAGCCAAGTCTTGGTTCGGCCGTCTCGATGGATATTTGGGTTTGACCAGACCAAAGTGAAGGTCGCGCTTGCGGAACATCCCGCCCTGGAGCACATCGGTTGAGCGGGGTCGATTGAAAACATCGACATTTAGGACTTCTTTGCTGTATCCGAGCTAGCACCAGGTTCGACTGGTTTGACTACTTTGGTGACCATTGAAAGAGTGCCAGGCTTTGGGCCTTGAGCATTTGCAAGCACCACGGCAAAATATGGAAGGAATATGGCCCCCGCAAAAGCGAGCCACATCAGCCAACCCTCAACAAACATCGCAAGAACTATGCAAACTACTCGAATGCCCATCGCCAAGGTGTATTTGAGCATACGAGACTTGCGCTCGTCATCAGGGGACTGGCTGACTGTAGTGATGCTTTGAGGTTTGGCCAAGGCTACTTTCAGGTATCTGGGTTCAATACAAGGGTAAGGCTAGAATTCAGATAGTCCAAACCTGCCACAGACTATCTGCCCTAAGAAAGAGTATTTCCATGTCCCAATCCAGAGTTGTATTCATTACTGGAGGAAACCGGGGTATTGGATATGCCATCGCGCAGGAGTTTATCCAACAGGGTCACAAAGTTGCTGTCACAGTTCGCTCCGGGACTGGACCTGAAGGCTCGCTGTCTCTGAAGGCGGATGTCACAGACTCAGCCAGTCTCGATGAGGCCATTGCAAAAACAGAGCAAGAACTAGGCCCAATTGAGGTTCTCGTTGCCAACGCCGGTATTACCAAGGACACGCTGCTATTGCGCATGAGTGATCAGGACTTCGAAGAAGTTGTGAACGTAAACCTGAACGGAGTATTTCGGGTTGTAAAGAGGGCGACCAAGTCCATGATTAAGCAAAGATTTGGAAGAGTGGTTTTGGTTGGAAGTGTAGTTGGGCTGCTTGGGTCACCAGGCCAAGTGAACTACTCGTCTAGTAAAGCGGCACTTGTTGGCATGGCTAGATCAATAACTAGAGAGCTCGGTGGCCGCGGAATCACCGCAAATGTCATAGCACCCGGATTTATCGATACCGACATGACCGCCGAATTAGAACCTGACCAGCAGAAGCAGTATCTGGACAGAATTCCCGCTGGAAGATTCGCAGCACCCTCAGAAGTTGCCAAGGTTGTTTGCTGGCTCGCAAGCGATGAAGCTGCATACATCTCCGGAGCGGTTATTCCTGTTGATGGTGGACTTGGCATGGGGCACTAGATTTACTTGATGAGCAAGTCTTAAAAGCAATCAATCGAAAGAGGAAAGCAGTTATGGGAATTCTAGAAGGTAAGAGAATATTGGTTACCGGCGTTCTAACCGAGGCCTCAATTGCTTTTTCCGTAGCTCGCTTGGCCCAGGAGGAAGGCGCCGAGATTATCCTTTCTTCCTTTGGCAGAATGCTTCCGATCACCACGAAGATCGCGGAGCGTCTTCCAAAGCCAGCTCCGGTTATTGAACTAGACGCCACAAACGAAACCGACCTGACTGAATTGTCCTCGAGGATCTCTCAACACTTTGATTCGATTGATGGGATAGTCCACGCGATAGCGTTTGCTCCACAAAAAGCCCTCGGAGGCAACTTCCTAGAAACCCAGTGGCCTGATGTTTCAACCGCTGTAGAGGTTTCCGCCTACTCCTTGAAATCAATAGCAATGGCCGCCAAACCTGTGTTGCGAAACCCATCATCTATTGTTGGACTCACTTTTGACGCAAGAGTTTCATGGCCTGTATATGACTGGATGGGAGTTGCGAAAGCTGCGTTTGAAGCAACAGCAAGATACCTCGCGCGCTACCTTGGAAAAGATGGAATACGCGTGAATCTCATTTCTGCCGGTCCACTTAGAACCACAGCTGCAAAAGGTATTCCTGGATTTGCAAAAATGGAAGAGCTTTGGACAGACAGAGCACCACTTGGTTGGGACCTTACGAATACCGAAACGGCAGCTAGGGGAGTTATTGCACTTCTGTCAGACTGGTTCCCAGCCACAACCGGCGAAATGATTCACGTAGACGGTGGTTTGCACTCAACTGGAGCGTAGTTCAAGCAATTCAACCAGAGGCTTTAGTGAACTACCTTCAATAACCAGATCCGCATACTGACGCAGGATTTCCTTTGGCCGAAAAGCTACAGCAAAGCCTGCAGCTTGCAGCATCGGAATGTCGTTCGCTCCATCTCCAACGGCTACTGTTTCTGAGACATCAAAGCCGTGATCCGAAGCCCAGTTCAACAGGGTCTTGGCTTTAGCAGCTGCATCAACTATCTCTCCCGACACCTTTCCCGTTAGGCATACGTTCAAAATTTCTAACTCGTTTGCCAGAGAGAAATCCAAACCTAGGCGTTGCGCTAGTGGTGAAAGTACTTGCGAGAATCCTCCACTGATTGCGCCAATTAGGCCCCCGGAACGGTGTACTGATTCAATTAGCTCTGAAACTCCATCGGTCACGGTGATCTCCGACTGAATTTCATCAAGAACCGAAACTGAAAGTCCTTCGAGTAAAGCCACCCTCATCAAAAGAGCCTGCCGAAAGTCAATATCTCCAGCCATAGCCCTGTCGGTGATCTCTTTGACCTGCTCGCGAGAACCTACCTTTGCGGCTAGTAGTTCAATTACCTCTTGCTCGATCATGGTTGAGTCAACATCGAGTACTACCAAGCGCTTCATGAATCCGCGCCCCTTGACTGCGCTTGATGTTTTGATTGACTACCCATAACTCGATGTTATTCCAGTCCAGGCTCCAGCTCAGGCATCGATTATGCTGATTTACATGAGCCGGGTTTTGGATTTCAATAACATCACAGTGCAGCGGGATGGCAAATCGATTCTCAATAACCTTGATTGGCAGGTTGAATCAAATCAACGTTGGGTCATTATCGGCCCTAACGGTGCTGGTAAAACGACTCTGCTTCGTGTAGCGGCCGCCCAAATTCAACCGACTACAGGGACTGCGAAAATCTTGGGACAGACGCTCGGGGCTATCGATGTTTTTGAACTGAAGACGCGAATTGGTTTTGCGTCTAACGCCCTTTCTCAGCACATTCCAAACTCAGAGACCGTTTTGGATGCTGTCATGACGGCAAGCTACGGAATTACTGGACGCTGGAACGAGAAGTATGAAGATGTAGATCAGAGGCGAGCAAATAGAGTGCTTGCAGAGTGGCAACTCGATGGCTACGGTGATAGACCGTTTGGTACGTTGAGCGATGGGGAGAAGAAGAGGACTCAGATTGCCAGATCTGTTATGACCGATCCAGAGCTTCTGCTTTTGGATGAGCCAGTGGCAAGCCTGGATATGGCGGCCAGGGAACACACCATCGAAGTTCTATCTAGCTACGCCTTGGCCCCGACGGCTCCAGCGATAGTGATGGTTACCCATCACATCGAAGAGATTCCTCGTGGCTTCACGCATGCGCTGATTCTAAGCAAGGGTCAGGCGTTTGCCGCTGGTGAGCTAACCAGCACCATAACTACCGAGAAGGTGTCCGAGGCCTTTGGCTACCCTCTTGAAGTTACTAGCGAGGCAGGCAGATTCCGCGTTCGGTCGGGCAAATAGCCGCTAGTTTTGGGGATTTAGCTCTGGTATAGTTGTGTGGTTATCAGTTCGGATAACAGATCCTCAAAAAACAGAAGGTTTTTCCATGAAGTCAGAAATTCACCCAAATTACCAGGCGGTAATCTTTCGCGACCTTGCCTCAGGTGAAAGCTTTCTTACTCGTTCAACTCTCACAAGTTCAAAAACTCTTAAGTGGGAAGACGGTCAGGAATACCCAGTATTCGACGTCGAAATCTCTTCAGCGTCACACCCGTTCTACACCGGCAAGCAAAGAATCATGGACGCAGCCGGAAGAGTTGAGAAGTTCAACACTCGCTACAAGAACTTCGGCTCCTAAAGCTTCAGAGGCCACCCTCTTACAACAGTGAAATCTGGGGAGCTCTTTCTCCGAAAACTTTCATAAGAATCATCTTGAGCTGCGCTCCAGGCAACTTGGGCATTGTGAAGCTCCGTGACATCAGCGGGCAATTTCCCGGCATACTTTCTTGCTATCGCTTGGGCTACTTTACCCGCTGCGACTGCGTCGGCTGTTGCATTATGTGCGTCAGATAGCTGAACACCATAAATTGACGTCGCTACCTGCAAGGTTCGTTTCCCAGAACGATAAGTGTCGACGAATTTATCGATCACCATCGGATCAATTACTGGCTGAGGGTTTGAAAGTGGCTCTAAGCCATTTCGTAACGCCTCGTAATGCAAAATTGTGAAGTCGTATGGCGCGTTGTATGCAACGACTGGGGTGCCCTGGGCAAAAAAACCACGAAGGGCTTCCAGGATCTCGGCAACAACCGCAGCGCTATTACGACCTTCAGATCGTGCTTTTTCAGTAGTTATTCCGTGAACGTTCGAGGCGGCTACTGGTATCTCAATACCTGGATCTGCCAGCCACTCCTTATTGGATCCGGTTACTTGGCCCTGCTCATCTATTTCAACTGCGCAGGCCGTGACAATCCGAGCCTCTTTTAAATCAAGCCCAGTAGTTTCAAGATCAAACACCGCGAGTTTCTTTGCCCAAGGCAACTGGTCACCCAGATCAAAGCTCAGCTGATCATTCACAATAGAAGAATAGGGGTCTTTTCTTCCCCCGCCTGGCATTACTAAGAGCTAGCGATTTCGTCCAATTAGACTTGTTCGGTGCTCGCAGATGAACTAACTACTAAAGCCCGGCAACTGGGTGTGAGGCACACTGCAACAATTTCTGGGGTAAACAGCGTCTACTACGAGTACCCATCCGATGGGTCATCCGAAGAAACCGTTGTCTTGATTCATGGCTATCGCGGAAACCACCGCGGCCTCGAGGCAATCGGCGGGGGATTGGGTAAGTATCGAGTCTTGATGCCAGATTTACCTGGCTTTGGTGAGTCGGAGGAACTTACTGGTGTGCATGATCTTGATGCCTACGCAAATTGGCTCGAGCAATTCCTGATTACTCTGGGCGCGGATAAAACCTCGCATGTTGTTGGACATAGCTTTGGCTCTTTGGTTGTTGGATTGTACGCTTCAAGGCGCTCAAGCAAAAGCGTGATTTTGATAAATCCGGTTTCGGCGCCAGCACTTTCTGGCCCTAGAGCTTTTCTAACAAAGATCACTTCGGCCTTCTATCATCTAAGCCGATCTTTACCAGAGGGGCTTGCTAACTGGTTGCTACGGAGCCCAATAGCGGTGATGGTGATGAGTTCTGTAATGGCAAAGACAACCAACAGATCTCTTAGACGCTGGATTCACAAGCAACATCTTGACAACTTCAGCGACTTCGCTTCAGTGAAGGTGGCCGCGGAAGCATATGACGCTTCAATATCGACCGATCTATCCAAAATGGCCTATTTGATAACGAGCCCGGTGTTGGTTATCGCGGCAGTGCTCGATGACATAACAAGCATTCAAGTTCAACGGGATGTGGCTGAAACCTACCCAAATGCCACAATTGTGGAGATACCAAACGTTGGACACCTAGTGCATTACGAGGCACCCGCGGAAGCCGCAATCCACATCAGCGCGTTTGTTGAGAGCAATAAGTGACTTTCTTCTTCGACTGTAGGTTCATAAGAGTTGAGCAACATGATGGAATCTCACGATTCAGCGCGGAATTGTTTTCCGCAGTTTCGAACCTCGTTGCAGTAAAGGCAATCATCAGCGATCCTAGGCAGCTTGCCAAGCTACCAAAAGGTGTAGATCACGTGATGGCGAACGATCCCACAAATCCATTCCAAGAACTTTTCCTGCCGAGGCGTCTGAACGCGCTCGGCGCATCAGTTGTGTTTTCACCCATGCAGACCATGGGATCAGTCGGCAAAAGATACCGACTGGTTCTAACCTTGCACGATCTTATTTACTACAAGCATCGCCTGCCTCCAGCCTTTCTAGCTTGGCCAATAAGGCTGGCTTGGAGGCTGTTTCATTTGGGATTTGGGCCAGCGCGACTACTCCTTGGCCGAGCAGACGCGATAATCACTATCTCGGAATCGACCAAGAACCAAATGCTTAGGCATCGTCTTACAACAAACCCGATTCACGTTGTTTACAACGCCTCAAGCATGCCGCATGTTCCTAGACCACTTGCAGGGCCCGCGACAAGAAATCTTGTGTACATGGGAAGCTTTATGCCATATAAGAACGTTGAACTGCTGTTTTCTGCAATCGAACTGCTTCCCGAGTACACCCTTACTCTTCTAAGTGGCATCAGCGCTAGGCGAAAGTCACAATTGCTTGGCTCCGTTTCTGAATCGACCGCGGCCAGAGTTAGATTTGTCAACGGGGCATCTGAGTCCGAGTATCAACATATTCTTGACGAAAGCTTTGCTCTGGTATCGGCTTCGAAGGATGAAGGCTTTGGAATTCCATTAATTGAGGCAATGTCCAGGGCGATACCGGTCGTTGTTTCAGACATTGCAATATTTAGAGAAGTCGCTGGGTCAGCCGGTTCGTATTTTGAAAACACTAAGGTCGAAGCCCTGGTCTCAGAAATTCGAGATCTTGAAGATATAGAACGCTGGACTCAAGCAAGTTCAAATGCGCTTGTCCAGTCAGAGCGTTACGACTGGCAAAACTCTGCGTCAAAGCTGCTGGGAGTGGTTAGGGGTCTCTCGGACTAAGTGGTTCTAGATCGTACTTGGTTACTGACCAGGCCGAGTCCAGATGGGAAACGATGTTCAAAGAGGCGTTACCAAGCCTCTCACCATTGCGCGGCAATTCGTTGTTACTTGAAATTGACAACAAAGTTCTAATAAGGGCACCGTGTGAGATCGCAAGAATGCGTTTTCCTGGGTGGCTCTTTTCAATAGTGTCCAATAGTGCTTGGGATCTTTGAATCAGATCTGTTCGGGACTCGCCTCCAGGAATTTCATCCAAGCTTGAATACTTTGCCTTCCACTGATCGTAATCAAGCCCTTCGGCTTCGCCAAAAGATCGCTCTATCAATAGATCTAACGTCAAAATCTCTTCAAATCCGGATTGCTCAGCGATGATCTCAGCACTCTGGCGAGCCCTACCCAGTGGGGAAGTGATAACGATATCCCAATCGTCTCGGCTGATCACTTTAGAAGCCGTTCTTACCTGTTCAATGCCAGTGGCGTTCATCGGAATGTCCGTGACCCCTTGGAGTAGGAAATTGATGTTCCAATCAGTTTGTCCGTGGCGAAAGAGTCCGAAATGGGTTTTAGTCAATCTATTCGGTGCTCCTACTATCTCAGGGCTATTTCTCATTGTGGCTAGAAGTTAGTGCCACAGCTGTCGTCATCGACAGTGTCCGAGGGGGGACTCGAACCCCCACCCCCTTGCGAGGACTAACACCTCAAGCTAGCGCGTCTACCATTCCGCCACCCGGACTTACCAAATCGAATCGTATCACGAGGGCTAGAGCAGCTTGAAGGTACTTGGCATCGAGGTTGATAGCGGGTAGTTTTGGGTTATGGCTACTGATCCTAGATCTGCTCTAACGCTTTTTATTGCGGCTCTCGAGAAACACTTCGAGGCAGTTGCATCACAGCGCGGTTCAGGTGACTCTAGTGTCGAGAGAGCCTACGATCAGCTCGAAGACTCTTTCTTGGTTTACGAAGAGTCTCTTTCGGAAGAGTATGGCGAGTTTCTTCCAATCACGATTGCCGAAGAGGATAATTGAGCTTTCTAGAAGCGCTAATCCTCGGTTTAGTTCAGGGTCTAACAGAGTTTCTTCCAATATCCTCATCAGCTCATGTCCAGATCGCGCAAGAACTCATGGGGCAGTCAATGCTCAGCAAGCCACAGCTAACTGCCTTCATCGCTACTATTCAACTCGGGACCGAAATTGCAGTAGTTGGTTACTTCGCAAAAGACATCAAGCGAATCTCTTTTGCCTGGTTCGGCTGGGCCGCCAATCCAAGCAAGCCCATGGCAGCCGACACCAAGCTTGGTTGGCTCATTATTGTTGGAACAATCCCTGTTGTTGTTCTGGGATTAGCGCTTCGTGATTTTGTTGAGAACGACGTTCGAAGCTTATGGGTAATTGCATTTACGCTTATTGGCTTTGGGGTAATTCTCGGTGTAGCAGACCTAGTTGGGAAAAAAGTCAAGACTATTTCAAATTTGAACTACTCTCATGGAGTTTTGTTCGGTCTAGGACAAGCTCTTGCCTTGATACCTGGTGTATCACGATCTGGGGGCACCATTACTGTGGGACTCTTACTTGGATACACAAGGCAAGCTGCAGCACGGTACAGCTTTTTGCTTGCAATCCCAGCTGTTCTCGCCTCAGGTCTGTTCTTGTTCGTATCAAGCGTGGCCGATTTATCTAGCGAGATGCTGCTTGCAACAATTGTTGCCACAGTGGTTTCCGGTTTAGTTGGCCTAGCTGTAATTCACTACCTGCTTAGGTATTTAGAAAATGGATCCTTCTTGCCCTTTGTTATCTGGCGCGTGCTAGTTGGGGCGTGGCTGCTATGGATGCTGTCAACCGGCTCAATCGCCGCCTAAGCATCCGGCGGTCGTTGCTCCGATTGTAAAAACTTTTCAAGCTCTCTAGCGATAGCCTCTCCGGAGGCAGCTTCAGAGTCAACTTCGTCACGACTAGCCTCAAGTTGTTCGATGTAGCCAGACATTTCTTCATCGTTCTCGGCAATCTCATCGATCCCGCGTTCCCAAGCAAAAGCCTGATCGGCAAGATCACCATGAGAGAAGTTCACCCCTAGAAGACGTTCCAGTTCCGCTACCAAAGCCAGAGTGGCCTTGGGAGATGGTGAGGTGTGAACGTAGTGAGGGACAGCTGCCCATAAGGCTATGGTGGCGATACCCGCTTCTTCAAGAGCGATGCCGAGGGTGGAAACAATTCCAACTGGACCCTCGTAGCTACTTTTTTCTACACCGTCAATCTTCCGGACCGTTTCATTTTGACTAGTCGCGGTAACCGAGATTGGGCGGGTGTGAGGGGTGTCGGCCAGCATGCCCCCGAGGAAAATGACCGTCTCAATCTCACGGTCTTCAATCATTTCAAGAACCTCTGCAACGAAAGATTTCCATCTCCGAGCAGGTTCAGTTCCAATCAGAACACTAAACCTGGAGAGGTTAGGGTCTTTGCTGGAAGAGATCAACAAACTGGTAGTGGGCCAGGCTAACTCGCGGTCACCGTTCTCGGAAAGTGACACCGTCGGTCTTGTGAATTGAAAGTCGTAGTAATCTTCTGGATCAACCTCAGCGGCAACTATGCAATCTAAAGACTCGCTTACAATATTGGCTGCTGCGCTGGCTGATTCAGCGGCGTCGTTCCATCCTTCAAAAGCGCAGATAAGCACTCGGCCTTTGAAAACATTGGCTTCGTCGTTCAAGCTTTGGACTGCGCTCCTTGGTAGGCGATATTCTTAGACTTAACTGTAAGGCAAACGGCGCCAGTAGAATTCAAGCATCATGAATAATCATTCGTTTCCACACGCCGTGCTATGGGACATGGATGGCACGCTCATTGATTCTGAGCCCTATTGGCTGGCCAGCGAATCCGAATTTGCCAGCTCTCGCAACAGCAGCTGGGGGCCAGAAGACGGCTTAGGGGTAATTGGTATGTCACTTTATGAATCATCCAAGCTTCTAAAGGCTCGGGTGGGGACCGATTTGGAACCCCAGGAGATTATTGACGAAATCACAAACGGCGTTCTAGCAAGACTCGACCAGTCCATACCTTGGCGACCAGGGGCGCGCGAACTACTTTTGCTGCTGAGAGAAAATTCAATCAAGACTGCTCTTGTAACTGGATCGATGCACCGCATGGCAAAACGAGTTGCCGACGCCATTGGCTTCGACGCCTTTGACCTCATCATTGGAGGGGACGATGTCAGTAAAGGAAAACCTCATCCTGAGTCCTACCTAAATGCAGCCTCGATTCTTGGAGTAGATCCAACTAACTGCGTTGCTTTTGAGGATTCCCTTACTGGAATCACCGCAGCGGAGGCCGCAGGTACCAAGGCAGTTGGCATCGCACACATTGTCGAGATACCTGCCAAACCAGGGCGAATCCTTTGGCCAACACTGGTAGGAGTAACACTCGAAGACCTAAAGGCGCTATTCGAATGAAGAAAGCTAGCTCTTCGACTTTTCAAGCTGGAGACAAAGTTCAGCTCACTGGCCCCAAGGGCCGAATGAACACGATTGTCCTTACCCCTGGAGGAACATTTGGAACCCACCGCGGGGACCTCAGGCACGATGACATCATCGGCGTAGCCGATGGTTCGGTTGTTGCCAATCAATACGGCGTCGAGTACTTAGCTCTTAAACCACTCCTAAACGATTTTGTGTTGTCCATGCCAAGGGGCGCAGCAATCATCTACCCAAAGGACGCGGCTCAAATTCTCGTTTCAGGAGATATCTTTCCGGGCGCCGTTGTTGTGGAGGCAGGAGTTGGCTCTGGTGCGCTGAGTATGTATTTACTTCGAGCTATCGGTCCCACGGGTAAGCTCCACTCATTCGAGAGAAGATCTGAGTTTGCCGAGATAGCCAAAGGTAACGTAACTAGTCAAGCAGGCGCTATCCAGGAAAACTGGAGCATCCACTTGGGTGATCTGCAGCAAGAGCTTCCAGTGCACTGCAAAGCACAATCAGTGGATCGGGTTGTTCTTGACATGTTGGCGCCATGGGAATGCATCGACGAGGTTGCAACCGCTTTGAAGCCTGGAGGGTTAGTCATTGTTTATGTTGCTACCGTTACACAGTTATCGAGGGTGGCAGAGCAAATTCGAGCAACGCAGAACTTTACCGAACCAGAGGGTTTCGAATCACTTGTTCGACTATGGCATCTGCAGGGTCTTGCGGTTAGGCCGGAGCATCGAATGATTGGTCACACTGGATTCTTGATAACGGCTAGAAGACTGGCCCCCGGAACTGTGTTGCCCCAATTCAAAAAAAAGGTGAAGAGTACTGAATATACAGACGAGGATATCCAAGCTTGGAGCCCAGATGGACTCGGAGAGAGAAAGATCTCCGAAAAGAAGCTTAGGAAAACGGTCCGAAAGGCAAGCTCCTAACTTCACCCCGACTCATCTACTAAACTTGGGAACTTAGTCCTTATCCTCGTGAAAGTTGCTTATCTTGAAGAAAATTGCCCTGGCTCCTCCTGCACTATTGCTGTCCCTAACCCTAACCAGTTGCAGCCCAGCGGTCTCCCTGGCCTGTGAGCCAGCTCCAGGAGGCAGCCAAGTGGATTCAGTTGAAGTATCTGGAGCGGCCGATGAGCAGCCCAAGGTTACATTTGCTTCTCCGATAACTGCCGATGAAATTCAGTCAAGAGTTGTTTTTGAAGGAAGCGGAAACGTTTTCACGGGTAGGAACCTGATTGAATTCGAATTTGCAGGTTACAACGGTGGCACTGGCGAACTACTGCAGATGACGGAGTTTGACGGCTCAAGTCCAGCATCCGGTTTCTACGGACCCGACTCCATTCCAAACTTTTGCTCAGCGTTGGCTGGTGCCAAAGAGGGAGCCAGAGTAGTAACAATTGTCCCCGCCAAGGACGCGCATGGCGAGCAGGGAGTTCCTGATATTGGAATTGGCCCCAAGGACTCGTTTGTATTTGTTTTCCAGCTAACTCGTGTCTATCTCGAGAAAGCTGAGGGCTCAGCCGTTCCGGCTGAGGCGGGCATGCCTACGGTTGTGACCACCCCAGAAGGGATTCCAGGAGTAACAATTCCCAAGACTGACGCACCAACGGAATTGAAGGTAGCTCAGCTCGTCAAAGGTGCTGGTGAGCCTGTAAAAGCCGGTGACATGGTTACCATGCACTACAGCGGGTTTATCTGGGCCGACGGATCAAAATTTGACTCTAGCTGGGACAGAGGTGAGCCAGCTCAATTTGCCGTTCCTGGTCAACTAATCGAAGGCTTTGGTACTGGAGTAGTTGGCCAGACTGTGGGGTCCCGAGTAATACTCGTCATTCCGCCAAGCCTTGGCTACGGTTCTGAAGCCACTGGTTCAATACCAGCAGACTCAACACTAATTTTTGTTGTAGATATCTTGGGAACAAGTAGCAACTAGCTAATGGGCGCAAAAATTGACCTTTCGGAACGATTGTTCAATCTCACCTGCGCACTACTTGTTACCAACCAAGGTCTTACCAAAGCTGAGATATTTTCCACAGTTCAAGGCTATAAAGAGCAGTTGGTGCAGGGTGGGAATAATGAAACACTCAGCCGATTATTCGAGCGCGACAAAGTCTCCCTCACAAACGCTGGGGTAGCGTGGCGTTCATTTATCCCCAAGGAGGCAATGGAAGACAATCAGGAGTTTCGTTACATCATCGCCAATGAGGATTTTGTCTGGCCAGCAGGTGTTGCCATTACAGCAAAGCAAGTAGCACTAATGAATCTTGCAGCGCAGGTCTGGGCCAAGGCATCCCTATCTAGAGATGCGAACAACGCAATTATGCGCATTCGTGCGATGGGGGAGAAAGCAGACGCAGATAGCTTGATTGGTATCGCCCCAAGGATTAGAACTCACGATCAAGCCTTCTTGCCACTATCTACTGCGATTGAATCCTCCTCCAGAGTGTCATTTGATTACCTCAAGCCAAACGAAAGTGTTCCTCAGGTGAGAAACGTCGAGCCCTGGTTGATTCAGAACATTGCTGGTCAATGGCTTCTCTTGGGCTTTGATTTAGATAGATCTGAGCCAAGGAATTATCTTTTGAAGCGCATTGCTTCTGAGGTCGACATCCAAGACCATACATTCGAACCCCCAAGCAAGGATGAGATTCAAGCTTCACTTGATGAGTTGGAGGCTCATAAGAGAGCCTCGGTGGCGACTATAAAGACTTCGGTTCGGAGTGCAGCCTGGTTCCATTTCGATCTTTCCGAAAATCAAGACCAAGTCGATCTTCAGTACATGGATCTTCATTTGCTGGCCGAAGAGCTCATGGAGTTTATTGACCATATCGAGATCGTTGCCCCGGCAGAACTCAAAGCCGTCTTGACCGAGAAACTTGAAGCAGTGAGGCTAGCTCATGCCTAAATCAAATCGAATATCCGGTACAGATAGATACAACTTCATGCTTTCTCTTACCGGGTACTTGATTCAGCACAGGCAGCAGAAGATTTCGGATGTCGCGAAACATTTTGATGTTTCGGAGAAGGAGCTGCACGACGCAGTCGTGACAATCTCGTTATCTGGTGTCGGCATGTATCGACCAGATGAGCTCTTTTTCTTGGACTACGACTTATTGGAAGAAGGGATTCTTGATCTCAGTTTTGCTCCCACCCTGGACCAGGTGCCGCGCCTATCAGCTAGGCAAGCAGCCGCGATTGCAAGTGGGCTCTCATATTTAGAGTCAATTGTTGATGATTCTGAACGGGTGGAAATTGCAAAGCTGCAGGCTTTACTTTCCGACGGTGGAAAAGCTACCAGTAATCTTCCGTTCAAGGTTCAACCGGCCAAAATTGACAATGATTTATCCCTAGTCAGACAAGCAATAGGTGAAAACAAAGTTATCTCGTGCTCGTACATAAATTCAGCAGACGAGATTACCAAACGAGAGATTGAGCCGGTTTCCTTGGAATCCAATGACGCGATTTGGTTCTTGCGCGGTTACTGTAGGACTAAGTCGCAAATTCGTGTTTTTAGATTGGATCGCATGCGGGATATTTCTTTGGCCCAAGAGTCCTACAATCCAAATTCATACTCGATAGCGACCGAGGATTCTATTTATCAAGTGAGCGAACAGGACACAGAAGTCTTATTCGAGATTGACCCTGAGGGCTTTGGCTTGCTTGCCGACTTCAAGCCTGATTATCCAGCTATTGGCAATAAAACTCTAAGAGTCGCTATTCCAATCGGGCAGATATCAAACCTTGGCAAGATTGTCGCGAAGTATTCGGGTAAAGTTCGAGTTATTGCTCCCGCCGAGGCGAGGACTAGTGTTTTGAATTTCGTAAGTCGAGCACTGGGAATCACACCGGTTCAGAATGTTGTTGAGTAGGATAACCAATGGAGTTTTGGATTTGGGCGATTGCGTTGAGTCTGGGTGTATTGATCCCGGTCCTTGCAATAGGTTTCTTAGGCACTAAAGCCCTTCGTCTCGGCAGGAAGATGTCTCCGCTAGCTTCGGATGTCAAATTGCTCCAGCAGGCCGTGAAGGACAATCCAGAAGCTGTAGAGTTTTTCTCCAAGGCCTCGCAAGCCCAAAAATGACCCGGAAAGACACGGTCTCACTAACCAAATGGGCTCGAAGAGCGTAGGCTAATACCTACAAGAATCGAATGGATAGGAATACAAATGCGTCTTCAGGGCTGGGAATGGATCATAATTCTGGCGATTGTGCTGCTCTTGTGGGGAGGGCCTAAACTTCCAGGCCTTGCCAAGTCATTAGCTCAGTCGATGAGAGTATTCCGAAAAGAAATCAAATCCACCGATGACACCAAACAGGTTGACTTGCCTGTTGAGGGTGATAACACTCCAAAGAACTAAGTGGCCAGGAAGCAAAACCCCGATGGCAAGATGAGCCTGTCGGGCCACCTAAAAGAGCTTCGCAATCGTGCGTTTTGGTCAGCAATCTTTTTGCTCCTTGGTTCAATTGCTGGCTGGTACCTGTTTGATCAGGTATTCGAAGAGTTGCAGCGACCGATTGTCGAAATTGCCGAACAAAGTGGCACAAACGCAACAATAAATTTCCCAACTGTAGTTTCAGCTTTTGATGTTCGACTTCAAGTGTCTATTTTTCTCGGCGTTTTGTTGAGTTCACCGGTTTGGCTATTTAACATCTGGGCATTTATTACTCCGGGGCTAAAGCAAAAGGAACGTAAATACACAATCTGGTTTGTAGCTGTAGCCGTTCCATTGTTCCTTGCAGGTGTTGCGCTTGCTTGGTCTTCGCTTCCAACGTTTGTGAGAGTTCTGGTTGGATTCACCCCCGAAGGCAGTGCGAACGTCATAAATGCAAGTGAATATATTCTATTTACACTCCGAATTCTTCTTGTTTTTGGTATTGCCTTCGTTTTGCCAGTTGTTTTGGTGTTGCTGAACTTTGCCGGTGTGATCACTGCTCAGAACATTCTCAAGTCTTGGCGGCTAGCGGTGTTTGTCTCTGCTGTAGTTGGAGCGATAGCTACTCCGGTCGCGGAGCCAATGGCTATGTTTTTGCTGATGGTGCCACTATTGATTCTTTATTTTGTCGCAGCGGGAGTGGCGACTTTGCACGACAAAGCGGTAGCCCGAAAGGCTGCCGCCATTGACGATGAACTCGAGACCACGCAAGCCAGCAACTAGCGGCCATGGAGAACCTTTCCGCGTCAGAGCGATACCAGCGAGCCAAGTCCAAGCGCGCTATTCCTAGCTTCGACTCATTTCTCGAGATGCTGGATTTTCAACTCGACCCTTTTCAAGAACAGGCCTGTGAGGCTCTGGCATCGGGTAAAGGGGTTTTGGTCGCAGCCCCAACAGGTGCGGGAAAGACAGTCGTGGGTGAGTTTGCTATCCACCTAGCGCTAGAGAAGAGCCAGAAGGTCTTCTACACAACGCCAATAAAGGCCCTCAGCAATCAAAAGTTTGCAGAGCTGGTAGCTCGCTACGGAGAAGAGCGGGTGGGGTTACTTACCGGTGACATTAACAACAACTCTGAGGCCCAAATTGTTGTCATGACTACCGAGGTGCTTCGAAACATGATCTATGCCAATTCCGAATCTCTAATCGACTTGGGTTACGTCGTCATGGATGAGGTTCACTATTTGGCTGACCGATTCAGGGGAGCGGTATGGGAAGAGGTCATTCTTCACCTTCCTAAGGACGTTGTTCTAGTCTCACTTAGCGCGACAGTGTCTAACGCTGAGGAATTTGGCGCTTGGCTTGATGAGGTGCGGGGCGACACCGTGATCGTTGTCTCAGAGATTCGGCCAGTGCCACTTGATCAGCATGTTTTGTTTGGAAACGAACTTCTTGAGCTGTTTGAGCCAGGCACCAAAGGACAGCGGGTGAGTGCGGAATTGGTGCGAAGGCATTCAGCCAAACTAAGAGTTCCTATCGGAAAAGTTAACAAAGGCAAGAAGTCAAACAACCAATTTGACCGGAATTTCACTCGAATTCCTAAAATTCCTAAACCCGAAGTTGTTGAGATTCTGGACGATAGTGACCTTCTGCCTGCAATATTTTTTATCTTCTCTAGAGTTGGCTGCGACAGTGCGGTGCGCTCATGTCTTCAAAGAGGGGTGAGACTAACCAGCCGAGAGCAGCAGGATGAAATTCGAGAGATCGTTGAGAGAAAGTGCTCTTCCATAGCCGAAGAGGATTTGGATACCCTTGGTTACTTCGAGTGGCTTAGTGGATTAGAGCGCGGAATTGCTGCCCATCATGCTGGAATGCTTCCAGCGTTCAAGGAAGTTGTTGAGGAGCTATTCCTAAAGAAATTGGTGAAGGTAGTTTTTGCCACTGAAACCTTAGCTCTTGGGATTAACATGCCAGCTCGGACCGTAGTTCTAGAAAGACTAGATAAGTTCAATGGTGAATCAAGGGTGCAGATAACGCCTGGTGAATACACTCAGCTCACCGGAAGGGCTGGACGTCGCGGAATTGATACCCTCGGTCATTCCGTAATCCAGTGGTCGGGAAATCTTGATCCGGCAAGTGTTGCTGGTCTTGCCAGTCGAAGAAGTTATCCGCTTGTCAGCCCCTTCAAACCAACCGCGAACATGGCGGTCAATCTCATTGAAGCGTTCGGTCGATCAAGAGCACGGCAGGTGCTAGAAACCTCATTTGCACAGTTCCAGGCTGATCGCTCTGTGGTGGGCATGGCCAGGGGAATTCGAGACAAGCAGATTTCCTTGGATGGTTATGCCAAATCTATGGAGTGCCACTTAGGCGATTTTTTTCAATACTCATCGATTAGACGTGAGTTGACCGACATCGAAAAGGTTCTCGCCGCTGGGAACACGAGATCCGAGCGTGGTAAGGACATAAGGCAAACCAGGGGAAGAAGTGAGGCGGAGAGAAAACTAGCAGAGCTTAAGGTTCGGATGAAAACTCACCCTTGTCACTCTTGCAAAGATCGCGAAACGCATGCTCGCTGGGCTGAGCGCTGGTGGAAGATGCAGCGAGAAACTAAGGCCACGTTAGACCAAATTGAGGGTAGAACGAACCAAGTTGCGTCAACTTTTGACAAGATCTGTGAGCTGCTTATCGAACTGGGTTATCTGAATGACTTGGACCAGGAGCTAACTGTTACCGACTCGGGGAAAATGCTGGCTCGTATCTATGGTGAGCGAGACTTGCTGGTATCCGAAGCCATTCGTCTTGGAACCTGGGATGCGCTCGACCCAGCTGGGTTGGCCGCGATGGCGGCGTCTTTGGTTTACGAGCCAAGAAGAGATGATGAAGGTTTTGAACCCCGAATTCCCAAAGGCTCGTTCCAAAACGCAATTTTGCAAACACAGCAGCTTTGGGAAGATTTAGAGCAACTTTCCAAAAAGCATAAGCTTCCAAGATCTTCAAAGATTGAACTGGATCTTTGCTATCCAATCTTTCGTTGGGCAACAGGCGCAAAGCTTGATCTGGTTTTAGAATCCGCTGATCTTCTTCCAGGAGATTTCATCAGATGGTGCAAGCAGATTGTTGACCTACTCGAGCAGCTCTCAAGGGCTGCAACTGGTTCTCTTTCAATAAACGCCAAGGACGCTATTGACAAGGTCCGAAGGGGAATCGTTGCCTACTCCTACTATGCATAGGCTAGAACCATGAAACCACGACATGCTCTGCCGGGAATTGTATGGCGGATACCGACTGCAATAATCGGAGGCTTGATTTCTTCGTTAGCAATGCCGCGCGAGAACATCTGGCCACTCATTTTTGTTTCAGTGGCAATGATCCTGATTTCAGTTCGCGGTCTAAGCTTTTGGATTGCTACCGGAGTTGGGTTCCTAGCTGGATTGGCTTTCTACCTAAGCCAAGTTGAATGGCTTTCTTTGTATTTGGGGCCGGTGCCATGGATTGCGCTTTCTGTCATGGAAGCGGGAATCTTTGCAATTGGAGCAGGAGTGATTGCTCTGGTTTGGAGTTGGTCTCAGTCCTTCAAAACGAGTTGGTATAAATCCATTTCCATTTCGTTTGTCATTGCAACGCTGTGGACCGCGCGTGAATGGTTTTCAATTAACATTCCTTATGGGGGATTTCCGTGGTCCAGAGTTGCTCATTCGCTTTCCGAGAGCTTCTTGTCGCAACTTGTCTACTTCATTGGAATATCCGGATTAACCTTAATCTCGGTATTTATCACTGTTTCGATACTTCAGGCCCTTGAAGCGGGGGCGAAATCCATAAAGGACAACCTGTTGACCTTGTCAGCCAGCGCGCTTGCGCTCGCACTAGCGGCCCTCTTTGTTGTTCCAACCGACGCCGAATCAGGGGAATTGACAGTGGCGGCTGTTCAGGGCAACGCAAATGCTGGTTTGTTTGCAAACGCGGAGCGCGGGACGTTCCTGCGTAACCACTTAGAGGCAACTGCAATGCTGAATCAACATCCGCTCCGCGATGAAATCGACTTCATCGTGTGGCCAGAAAATGCTTCGGATTTGAACCCGCAAGCAAACCCATCGGCCCGCTCTCAAATTGAGACCTTGATTTCCGAATACAAGGTTCCTCTGATTCTGGGAGCTATAACAGAGTCGGGGGGAGTGAATTTCAACAGCTCTCTTTACTACAGCAAGGAAGCTGATCAGATAGACCAGTACGACAAGAAACGGCCAGTCCCGTTTGCCGAGTATGTTCCCGACCGGGAGTTCTGGAATCAACTGGCTCCTGATCTAATTGGCTTGGTTTCTCGCGACTACGCATTTGGCACGAGGGACGGAATCTTCGAGCTTGACGGTGACAGCCTGGGTGTTCTGATTTGTTTCGAAATTGCTATCGATGACATCGGAAGAGTGCTTGTTACTGGGGGAGCGCAGATTATTCTGTCTCAAACCAATAATGCAGATTTTGGCAGAAGTGATGAAACTTTCCAGCAGGCAGCGCTTGCTAGGTTACGTGCGATTGAAACTGGGCGAACGGTAGTCAACATTTCAACTGTTGGTGTCTCCAGAATATTCCTTCCCAACGGGGAGATCATTAGCGAGCTTCCAATATTCGAGCCGGGTGTCATGGTCGAGAAAGTTCCACTAAGGAATTCCATTACACCCGCTATGGCAATTGGACCGCTGTTTGACTTGAGCGTCAACTTCCTCGCACTTGCCTTTTTGGTTGCAGCTATTGGGCACAAGCTTCGAGCTTCGAGGCGAGGGCATTTAGCTTGAGAACGCTTGTTGTGATGCCTACTTACAACGAAGCTAAATCGCTAAGCCGAACCGTTGAAGAGTTACTCACGGTTTCCCAAGTCGTCGATGTGTTAATTGTTGATGATAACTCTCCAGATGGAACAGCGGCGATTGCCGATTCATTAGCGGTTAGCAATCCACGCGTGAGCGTGATTCATCGAGAAAACAAGCTTGGCCTCGGGCCCGCATATCTTGACGGTTTTGATCACGCTTTCTCTAATGATTATGAAGTTGTGGTTGAGATGGATGCCGACGGTTCTCATCGGGCGGAAGATCTCTCGAGACTCCTAGCTGAGATCCAGCAATTCGACTTGGTCATTGGTTCAAGATGGGTTGCTGGGGGAAACGTCCAGAACTGGCCGGTTTTCAGACTCATTCTTTCTAGGTTTGGGAACCTCTACGCGAGGATAATGCTTGGCACCCGAATCAAGGACATGACTTCAGGTTTTCGCGCTTATCGAGCAAACTTTTTGAAGCAACTAATTGCTGAACCGGTGTCTTCTCAGGGATATTCTTTTCAAGTGGAGCTTGCGTACCGAGCTTCAAAAATAGGCTGGGTTAGAGAGGTTCCAATCACTTTTGTTGAGCGCACCGAAGGGAGCTCAAAAATGACTTTGTCTATTGTCTTTGAAGCTCTGGCTAAAATTCAGCTTTGGTCCTTCAGGAGATTTCTAGGCTAAACGTCGGCTTTGCCGGCTTTTCTTCGTGCCCTTATGTAAACAAGTCTTTCTTTGAGTATGAGCTCTAGATCTACCTTGGTTCTTCGTTCTAGGAGCATGTCCCAGTGGGATTTTGGGGTTTTGATCTCAGCAAGGCTTAGAGTTATCGGCTTCCCGTCTTTCAGGAGCGTGCCAAACTCGGAGCACGATTTGCATTGCCAGGATTGCGGTAGTTCGGCGTCTTGAGCGAACACAATATCGGAAGAATGGCCATTAGGGCAAAGGAATTGATACTTGGTTCTGGGGGAGTAGCTAACCCCAACTTCGGACTCTAGTGACTGAGTTCCGAGTCTGATACCACGCATGGTCTGTTGAGCCAATTTGTTCTCCTTGGTTGCGCAAGTGTTGCCTTAGATTGAACAACAGCAGCAGCTGATGGATTCATCCTGAAAGTAGAGCTTTAACAGCAAAGTGTCAGCTAAAGACTTTTCTAGCGATGTCAGCGCGATCGGTAACTATTCCGTGGGCACCAAGGGCGAACAGGCTCAACATTTCAGCGGGGTCGTTGATTGTCCAATAGTGGATCTCTTTTTCTTGATTGAGTATCTCCTGCACAAACCTTGGGTGGGTGAAATCAATCCCGTATTTTTTGGTTGGCAGCTGCAAGGCTTGGACGTTTCCCAGAGAGTTTGACAGCGATTTAGATAACTTCAGCCTTGCGAGCGCATAGCTAGCTAAAACTTTTGAGCTACCGGGTGAAGATGCGATTTTAACAGGGGAGTAGCTAAGAGCTCTTTTTCTTGACGATTCGCTAAAGCTTGAGACAAGCACTCGATCTAGAGCGCTCAATGCGATTACTACAGCCATGCCAGGAGACTCTGTGCTGGGTGTTTTGAAGTCCAGATTGAATTTGGCATCAGGGAATTTGAGAAGGGCTTGCTCGAGAGTGGGGATGACACCGCCCAGTGGGAGTTTGATGTTTTTGAGCTCAGTAAGCGTTAGCGACGAAATAGGCGTCTTAGAACCAATTAGGCGAGTCAGGTCCGAGTCGTGAAAGAGCACAGGAACTTTGTCTTTGGTCAGCTGCAGATCAGTTTCGAGGTAATCAGCACCGGCTTCCAGGGCGAGCTCAAAGGACTCCAAAGTGTTCTCGTCGACCACCTGATCCGTGCCCTGAAAGACCAAGCCACGGTGGGCAAAGATTCGCGGCCTGGAAGCAGGCAGAGCCCCAAGATAGCCAGTAGTGTTCATAGGTGCTCCATGAAACTAACCGTAGCTTGCCAGTTCGGTTGCTGACCCTATTTGTTGGCTTGGGTGTTTACGGGCTCGGCGTTGCTTTGACGGTTCATGCCGGAATCGGAATCGCGCCATGGGACGTTTTAGGGCAGGGAATTGCAGTCCAAACTGGTCTAAGTTTTGGCGTTTCAACAGTTATCGTGAGTATATTTGTGCTGCTTTGTTGGATACCACTCAAGGTTAAGCCAGGTTTTGGAACTGTTGCAAACGCAGTGTTTATTGGTCTGTTTGCAGACCTATGGCTTGTGATCCTTCCGGATCTTGCATCGTATTGGCAGCAGCTCGGGACTTTTGTACTCGGGGTTGTGGTGGTGGCAATTGCAACTGGGCTATACATCAGCTCGAGGCTCGGTTCGGGGCCCAGAGACGGCCTAATGCAGGGTACTGCCAATGCTCTAGACAAGCCATTTTGGATCGTTAGAACCGCCTACGAGGCTTCTGCGCTGACCCTAGGGTGGCTTATGGGTGGTCAAGTTCGAGAAGGAACTTTGATTTTTGCCCTCACCATCGGATACCTGGTGCAAATATCGCTCCGGGTTTTCAAGATCCCAAAAGGGTAGCTACAGCTAATGTCCTTTTAGCCAGGCGAGGCAGCGGGCTTGCTGGACAAACCGTCTCCCACTGGTTCGGTGTAAGTACCTTTGGCCGATAATGTACATTATGTCAACTAGCAAATTTAGAGCCCCCAGGCCCGTCCCCGCAGGATGATCATCTAGTCGCTGCTATCCACTGGTCGAGCTTGCCGTTGGCTTGACCTGATTCGAGGGCAATTGTGACAAGCTGAAGCGCAGATTCAAAACGACTGGTCAGCTCTGACCCAATAACTTCAGGGGCCTTGGCGGCTTGATAAGCGACCACTCCCCCTGCG
>Ga0208592_1000134_pt1 | contig 22305 bp, 17 predicted proteins | sample LakMenE18May10ns_FD_150712 | JGI IMG/M metagenome (GOLD analysis project Ga0208592, IMG submission 150712) | Freshwater microbial communities from Lake Mendota, WI - 18MAY2010 deep hole epilimnion ns (SPAdes) | ecosystem: Environmental > Aquatic > Freshwater > Lentic | place: Lake Mendota...
AGAAGACCTTGCTCAAACCCTTGGATTGAATCGATCAACCTATAGCGGGTATGAGAACGAAGTGGCCCAGCCAAGTTTAGAAATGTTGATTTCCATTTCGCAATTTCACAAGGTCAGTTTGGACGAATTAATCGCAAAAGATTTTTCGAAGTATGCAGAATCGGATTGGTCGACCATGGAAAATGGTTGGCAAAGTGGTGCGAAAGGATCCAACCTTCGTATTTTAACAACGGTGGTAAATTCCGATAACGAAGAGGAAGTTGAGTTGATCCCTGAAAAAGTAAGGGCTGGATATGTCGCCGGTTATGCAGATCCAGAGTACATGAAGGAATTGCCCACCTTGAAGTTGCCGTTCTTAACGAAGAATCGAAAATACCGAGCATTTCCAATTGCCGGTGATTCGATGCCGCCCGTTTCTCATGGTTCTTATGTCGTGGGTGAATTCGTACAGGATTGGTTGAGTTTACCTTCGAATACTCCATGTGTTGTTGTGACAAATAACGATGGCATCGTGTTTAAATATGTCTTCAACCAATTAAAGGAAGCGCAACAATTGCTGTTGGTTTCTTCCAATCCGAGTTACGAACCTTATGCTGTTTCTGTGACGGAGGTTTTGGAGGTTTGGCGCTTTGTTTCTTATATCTCGAAGGAGATTCCTGATGTACAGTTGGATTCCGATGGAATGGGGGCCTCGTTTAGAAACCTTCAAAAGGACATTCAGCAAATACTGGTTCATTTAACCGATCAAAATAGTAAGGCCTAAATCCCTTCGGATTTCAGTGGATATTATTATCTTTGCACTTCTAAAATCAATATATACAGATGATTCAGGTTACTTTTCCAGATGGAACAATTCGAGAATATGCAAAGGGAACTTCCGCATTACAGATTGCAACGTCCATTTCCGAAGGATTAGCACGAAATGTTTTGGCAGCACGTGTGAACGGTCAAGTGAGGGATGCGGTCCTTCCGATTGATGAACATTGCGAACTGCAATTGTTAACCTGGAACGATGCAGATGGGAAATCAACGATGTGGCACTCATCCGCCCATTTGATGGCTGAAGCACTTGAATTCTATTATCCTGGAATCAAATTAGCGATTGGTCCACCCGTAAATAGTGGTTTCTACTACGATGTCGATTTGATGGATCATTCCATTTCTGAAAAAGATTTGGAAAAAATTGAGCAAAAAATGAAGGAGCTTGCGAAGGCAAAGAATCCTTTCGTTCGCCAAGAAATATCAAAAGCAGAGGCAATTGCCTATTTTACCGAAAAACAAGACCACTATAAATTGGAGTTGTTATCTGAATTAGAGGACGGCACCATTACATTCTATACGCAAGGAAACTTTACGGATTTATGTCGTGGACCGCACATTCCAGATACTGGATTTATCAAAGCGGTGAAGTTGACAGCGATTGCTGGCGCTTACTGGAGAGGCGATGAGAAAAACAAACAATTAACGCGCATCTACGGTGTCACGTTTCCAAAACAAGCAGAATTAACAGAGCATTTAGAGCGCTTGGAAGAAGCGAAACGAAGAGACCATCGAAAACTTGGAAAAGAATTAGAATTGTTTACTTTTTCACAAAAAGTTGGACAAGGATTGCCGATGTGGTTGCCCAAAGGAGCTGCATTGCGCGAGCGTCTAGAGAATTTCTTAAAAACAGCACAGCGCAAGGCAGGATATCAGCAAGTGATTACACCGCATATTGGAAACAAAGAATTGTATGTGACATCAGGTCACTATGAGAAATATGGAGCGGATTCATTTCAACCTATTCGCACTCCAGATCCAAATGAGGAATTTTATTTAAAACCAATGAATTGCCCGCATCACTGCGAGATATTTAGAGCGAAACCAAGGTCTTACAAGGATTTACCAGCGCGTTTCGCGGAATTTGGTACGGTTTATCGTTATGAGCAATCTGGAGAGCTGCACGGTTTAACTAGAGTGAGAGGATTTACGCAAGATGATGCACATATTTTCTGTACTCAAGACCAAGTAAAGGATGAATTTAAAAATGTGATTGACATCGTTTTGTATGTACTGAAGACATTAAATTTTCAAAATTTCAAGGCTCAAATTTCATTAAGAGATCAAGTTAATCGCGAAAAATACATTGGTTCAGAAGCGAATTGGGTAAAAGCGGAACAGGCGATTATTGAGGCTGCGGCGGAAAAAGAATTGCCAACTGTTGTGGCGTATGGTGAGGCGGCATTTTATGGTCCAAAATTGGATTTCATGGTGCAAGATGCTTTAGGTCGTGAGTGGCAATTAGGTACCATTCAGGTTGACTATAACTTACCGGAACGATTTGAATTGGAATATGTTGGTGCAGATAACCAAAAACACCGACCGGTCATGATTCACCGAGCACCATTTGGCTCGATGGAGCGATTTGTAGCCGTTTTATTGGAACATTGTGCGGGAGACTTCCCTCTTTGGTTGTCAACAGAGCAATTTATTGTCCTCCCAATTTCAGATAAATACAACGAGTACGCAGAAAAAGTTTTAGAATTCCTAAATAATTACGATATTCGCGGACTTGTTGACGACCGAAATGAAAAAATTGGTAAGAAAATTCGTGATGCAGAGTTGGCAAAAGTGCCATTTATGCTGATTGTCGGAGAGAAAGAGTTTGAATCAAACCAAGTATCAGTAAGGCAACGAGGCGCTGGAGATCATGGATCAATTAATCAAGAGGCGTTTGTTGCAATGGTGCAAGAAGCAATCGCAGCGGAATTGTCATAAGTATTTAAATTATTGAATGAGAAGAAATTCGAGACCATTTGTAAAAAGAGAAGAAGAAGCGCAACACAGAATTAATGACAAAATTGTTGCTGCTGAAATTCGATTAGTGATTGAAGGTGAAGAGCCTCAAGTTATGTCCGTTTCTAAAGGTATTGCTTTAGCGGAAGAACAAGAATTAGATTTGGTTGAGATTTCTCCAAATGCGAAGCCACCGGTGTGTAAAATTATGGACTATAAAAAGTTCCTTTACAACCAAAAGCGTAAGCAAAAAGAATTGAAAGCAAAACAAAGCAAAATCGTCGTAAAAGAGATTCGTTTTGGACCAAATACCGATGACCACGATTTCAATTTCAAATTGGCCCATGCCAAAAAGTTTTTGGAAGAGGGAAGCAAGGTGAAAGCGTATGTGTTCTTTAGAGGACGTACCATTGTGTTTAAGGATAGGGGTGAAATTTTACTCTTGAAATTTGCGCAAGAATTAGCTGATTGCGGTGTGATTGAACAACTGCCGAAATTGGAAGGAAAAAAGATGATCTTGATGATCAACTCGAAAAAGAAATAAGGAAGCTGATATAGATGTTTAACTTTTAAAAAAGTAGAAATGCCTAAAATGAAAACAAAATCCAGTGCAAAGAAGAGATTCACCATCACTGGAAGTGGAAAAATCAAGCGTAAACACGCTTTTAAAAGCCACATTTTAACAAAGAAGGCTACGAAACGTAAGCGTAACTTGACACATGCTGGATTGGTACATAGTGCCGATTTATCAAATGTGAAGTTGCAATTGTGCATGAAATAGTCCCTTTGTTGGTTTGAAAATTGTTTAACCCGGTAACGAGTAACTAAGTCTTCCATGGTGAAGCACTCCTTATCAAAAAACGTAAAATTATGCCAAGATCAGTAAATCACGTTGCATCAAGAGCAAGAAGAAAAAACTTGATGAAACTAGCCAAAGGTTACTTTGGAAGAAGAAAAAATGTTTGGACCGTAGCAAAAAATGCTATTGAAAAAGGGATGCTTTATGCATACTCTGGTCGTAAACAAAAGAAAAGAAATTTCCGTTCGTTGTGGATCACACGTATCAATGCAGGTGCACGCCTTCATGGTATGAGTTATTCTCAGTTCATGGGATTAGTACACAAAAGTGGAATCGAGTTGAATCGCAAAGTACTTGCTGATTTAGCAATGAACCACCCAGAGGCTTTCAAAGCCGTTGTGGATTCTGTAAAAAAATAAGATTAATCTATGTCAGCTTAAAGCCATTAGTCTTTTGATTAATGGCTTTTTTTTAATCTTTTTGTTGCAATTATGTTGAAAATAGGCGTTGTAGGAACCGGTCACTTAGGTAAAATTCACCTTCAAAATTTGTTGAACTTAACAACAGAGTTTGAAGTCATGGGTTTTTATGATACCAATGCGTCAACATCTGCGGCGATTGAAGAACAATTAAATGTCACCGCCTATTCCGATCTTACAAATCTTCTCAATAAAGTGGATGCGCTCGTCGTATCTAGTCCAACAGAAACACATTATTCCATAGCCGTTCGTGCAATGAAAGAAGGCAAACACGTGTTTATCGAAAAACCAGTTTGCTTTTCGGTTGAAGAATCAAAAAAATTATTGACATACAGTCAAGAAGCTGGGGTACTGGTTCAGGTTGGACATGTTGAACAATTTAATCCGGCATTTACACATGCCCTTCCTTACATTGAATTTCCTGTTTTTATTGAAACCCACCGCTTAGCGCCTTTTCAATCTAGAGGGTCCGATGTGTCCGTGGTCTTGGATTTAATGATTCATGACATCGATATTGCATTGAAAGTCGCGCGTTCAAATGTGAAACGCATTTCCGCAACGGGAATGGAAGTGTTGAGTCGAACCATTGACATCGCTTCTGTTCGACTAGAATTTGAAAATGGTTGCGTCGCAAATTTAACGGCATCGCGCATCGCACAGCATAAGGTTCGTAAATCACGGTTTTTTATGAAGGATTCAAATGTGGTGGTCGATTTTTTAAGCAAGCAAGCACATAGGAGTAAAGTAAATCATTCATTGACGGATGATTCGCGCTCACTACAGCATGATCTCATAGAAGTAGAGGACGCAAATGCGATTCAATTGGAATTAAAAGCGTTCGCTTGGGCAATTTCGGAAAACAAACCTCCCTTGGTTGGTTTAACAGATGCACATCGTGCTTTGCAAATTGCAGAATTGATTACGGAGCAAATTCACGCTTCAAATCAATTTGTAAAATAAAAAGAGTTTTTATACGTTAGCGATATGATGAGAGTTTTATGGTATTTTGCATTGGTGATTACGCTTTCTGCTTGCATTAAGAATAATCCGAGTCCTTCTTGGATTCAGGTAAATTCCGTATCGCTATTATCCAACCCTAGTCTTTCAGGTTCAGAGGGACAACTTACCCAAGATTTTCGGGATGTTTGGCTTTACATTGACGACCAATTAATTGGTTGTTTTCAAACCCCATTTAAAATTCCCATACTCAAAGAGGGCGCGGTGAATGTAAAAGTTTATCCCGCTGTTCGAAACAATGGCATTGCAGGAAGTAAAATGATTTATCCTCTAGTGAATTATTACGAGGTAAATACACAATTAACTCAGAACGAAACCACCACCATCAATCCGGTGACAAGTTATGTCTACAACGCAAACTTTTGGATTGAGGATTTTGAGGATGCTTCTATTAAGATTCAGGATGATCCGAATACGAGCTTGGCATCCTTGTTCACAACCAGTGAAAATGCCCTTCCATTTAATGGCTTCAATTATGGCAAGGTCCTTTTAAATACAACAGATTCTGTATGGGTGGCAAATACCACAGAGCAACTGTTTATCGCGAAAAATCGACCATGTTTCATGGAAATCGATTACTACAATACAAATTCCTTTGTACAAGGATTTTTAGCCGTAAGTCCACTTGGAAGTGTCTATCAAGATAATGCTGGATTTAATGATCAGGCTCCCTCCAATGTTAAATGGAAGAAGATGTACATTGAATTAACGGAGCTAATTGGCAATTCGACCAATGGATCCAATTTTGTTCAGGCCTTCAAAGCCAATCTTGATTCACTTCAGACATCGACGTTCATCTGCATAGATAACATTAAAATTATTTATAAGTAGATGAAAGATCGTTTTTGGGCTTCGTGTTTGCTTGTCATTGATTTCTGCTTTGCGGCAAGCGCATGGGGCTTATTCTTTTATGTCAGGAAAACACAAATTGAAAACCAGGACTTTATTGCTGATTCCAAATTTTATTTGGGATTGTTATTGATTCCCTTGTTTTGGGTCTTTTTCTATTTCATTCAAGGCACATACCACGACATTCGACGCATGTTTCGCTTGAAATTAATCAACCTAAGTTTGATCGCATCACTGCTTGGTACCATTACACTTTTCTTTGCATTGTTGATTGACGATGACGTAAAGTCTTATCAAAATTACTACCGCTCCATCTTTTTCTTATTTGGAATTCACTTTATTTTCACGGTCATTCCACGATTGGTGTTCAATACGGTGTTGATTCAAAACATCCGGAAAAATGGACATGGCTTTAAAACCTTAATAATAGGAGGAAATGAAAAGGCTGTTGAAATTTACATGGAATTGATGCAGCAAAAACAAAATACGAATTCGTTTATTGGCTACGTCAATGTGAATGGGAAAGATAAATTGTTGGATGGGACCTTGCCTTATTTAGGACACGCAACGGATCTCGAAGAAACCTTGAATAAGTACGAAGTGGAGGAAGTCATTATTGCGGTGGAAAATTCAGATCATAACCGCTTAAAGGACATTATTTCGCGGATTGACAATGGAAACATTCGCATTAAAATTCTTCCGGATATGTATGCAATCCTATCGGGCTCTGTAGAGATGATGAATATTTATGGAGCGCTCTTAATTGAAATCATACCAGATGTCATGCCTTTTTGGCAACAAACCGTGAAACGTTTTATGGACGTTTTGATTTCATTGATTGCAGTTGTTTGTTTGATTCCTTTCTATGTTTTTTCCGCATTAGCCGTCAAACTTTCTTCCCCTGGACCGATCTTTTACCTTCAAGATAGGGTAGGTATGAATGGAAAAATTTTCCGCATCATTAAATTTCGAACGATGTATGTGAATGCAGAGCTTCAAGGTCCCCAATTATCTTCGGAAGGAGATCCTCGCATCACGAGGGTAGGTAGGTTCATGCGCAAAACAAGGTTGGATGAATTTCCTCAATTCATTAATGTCTTACTCGGACAAATGTCCCTTGTTGGACCTCGGCCGGAACGTCAGTTTTACATTGATCAAATCGTAAAAGTAGAACCGCAATACAATCACTTGACGAAAGTGAGGCCAGGAATCACATCTTGGGGACAAGTGAAATACGGATATGCAGAAAACGTTGATCAAATGTTGCAACGGATGAAGTTTGACCTCATTTATTTGAAAAACCGAAGTTTGGCGTTGGACATAAAGATCATGTTTTATACGGTGATCATTGTCATAAAAGCAAAGGGTAAATAGAAACTTCTCTTGGAAGTTTAGTAATTCAAAAAACCTTTGTATCTTTGCACCCTAAAATCATTTATAAACGTAGGTTTCGTACCTCAAATTGTAAAAATTATGTCAACAAGAATTAGATTACAAAGACACGGAAAAAAAGGCAAACCATTTTTTCATTTGGTAGCAGCAGACAGTCGTGCAAAAAGAGATGGTAAATTCATCGAGAAATTAGGAACGTACAATCCAACAGCAAATCCAGCAGTGATTGACATCAACTTCGAAGCAACTTTAAATTGGGTTCAAACAGGAGCGGAGATGTCGGATACGGCACGTGCGATTTTGTCTTACAAAGGTGTTTTGTACAAAAATCACTTATTGAACGGAGTTAAAAAAGGTGCGTTAACAGCAGAGCAAGTGGAAGAGAAATTTGCGAAGTGGTTGGCGGATAAAGATTCGAAAGTTCAAAACAAAGTAGCTGGTTTAGCGAAAAATGCTGAACAAGAAAAAGTAGCTCGTCATCAAGCAGAAGAAGCAGCGAAGGCAGCGAAGGCAGCAGTAGTTGCAGCGAAAAATGCGCCAGTTGTAGAAGAAGTTGCTGAAGAAGTAGCATCTGAAGAAGTGGTTGCTGAAGTTGCAGTTGAAGAGGCTCCAGTAGCAGAAGAAGTTGCAGTTGAAGAGGCTCCAGTAGCAGAAGAAGTTGCAGTAGAAGAGGCTCCAGCAGCAGAAGTTGCAGCAGTGGAAGTTGCAGTAGAAGAAGCTCCAGCAGTGGAAGAAGTTGCAGCAGAAGAAGCTCCAGCAGCAGAAGAAGCAGCAACGGAAGCAACAGAAGCAACAGAAGCAACAGAAGAGCCTGCAGCTGAATAAGCTATATGCAAAAAAAAGATTGTTTTTATTTAGGAATAATAGCGAAACTTCACGGATTTAAAGGTGAAGTTTCGTTGTTTTTAGACGTTTCTAATCCGTCGGATTACACAACGCTCGATGCTGTTTTTATCGAAATAGATGGTGGATTAATCCCCTTTTTTGTTCAGCATATTAAAATCAAGACGAAAGGATTCGTCGCGGTAAAATTCCAAGGAATTGAAACCGAAAAAGATGCTCAACGCATTTTAAAAAAGCCTGTTTACCTTCCAGAGACATTTCTACAAGAATTGGATCAGACTTCATTCTATGATCATGAGATCATTGGCTACACAGTAATCGATGAAGTTCACGGCGATGTGGGAATTGTTGAGAATGTTATTGATATGGCAGCAAACCCACTATTGCAATTAAACAAGGATGGGATAGAGGTACTCATTCCAATTTTTGAGGGACTAGTGAAAAAAGTTCAGCGCAAAAAAAAGGAGCTCTATGTAAAAGCTCCTGAAGGATTGATCGATTTATATTTGAATTAATTCGCGAAGAGCAAATCCATCGCTAATTTCATTCGGATTACTTTCTTAGCTGAGTCATCCAGTTTCTTTTTGAATGCAGCATTCGTTCGGTACGCACTTAGTAGTTCCTCGTGTGCTTTCTTCGCATCCAGTGGCATTAAAATGATGTCACATCCTGCGTTTACAGCCATGAAAACTGCGTTTGGAACGTTTGTCACACCTCCCATATTCATCGCGTCTGTGACGATTAATCCTTTGAATCCTAGGCTATCTTTTAATAAATTGGTCACAATTTTCTCGGAACAGGTTGATGGTAGTCCGTCCGTGTTGTACTTGGCATTGTTTTGAACGGCCAAGTGACCAACCATGATTGATAACACGCCATTTGCAATCAATGTTGGATAGTTGCATACTTCTTTCATTTCTCCATCGATGACTTGAAGGGCTTTGTGTGTATCTCCACTTACCAATCCATGTCCAGGAAAATGTTTGGCAGTTGCGATGATGTTGTTCTTTTGTGTTTCTTGAATAAAGGCATCCGACCATGGAATGATGTTCGCAGGAACAGCTCCGAAACTTCTAAAACCAACGGTTTTATTTGGAGACATGTCTACCACAGGTGAGAAATTATAATTGATGCCAATTTTAGTTAAATCATTGGAGATGGTGGTTGCACATGAAATCACCTCTGCTACATTCGTTAATTCGTTCGCTTTTTTGACCACTGTCGAACCGATAATCTTACGGTTCACCAAACTTGGCTCCGCATCTGCACTGTACAGGAAGGGTAGGTTGCCATATTTCTTGTTTTTGGATTCAAAATCTTTAATCCAACTGGAGAATTCTTCTTTGGTGCCATTCAACATTAAAACACCACCAATAATCCGTGCTTTGATGTGTTCATCAATTGTTTCTTTGCTTTGACCCAAGCGACCTACCGCAGGCATGATCAATTGCGCAACAACTGCTGTGTCATCCATTAATTTGAAAATGCGTTCAACTTCATTGTCCAATTGAGTGTTCGATTTTAAATAATCAGAAAGTTCAAAGGGAATGTTTGTCGATGGTTGAACGATTTCAGTGGTTTGGTTCAAGGTCGCTTCCGATGATTGCGCGCATCCTTGAAACAGAAGTCCAGCTAAAAATAAGGGTGTGATGAATTTTTTCATAAAAAAAATAATTTCTCAAATATACACATCTCCTACAAGGGGAAAGTTCCTTGCGGCGTAAGAAATAAGCAAAGACTTGTCAATAACTGTGCCGAATCCAGAAAATCCAGAAGCACATCGATGAAAAAAATTAACTTTGAGTTCATCTTGTATTCACATTGCGCAATTTTACCTTGGTTTAAGCATCAAAGGGAAATACAACATAAAATCATTCGAAATGAATAAACGAATCACCCTACTTTTTTTACATCTTTCCTTTTTCGGATTCTCACAAGTTCAAAATTTTTATGACCGTTCAACCATTCAAACGATTGAGGTGTTTTTTGGTTTTTCTAATTGGGATGCGCAATTGGATGCGGCAGTTGCAACAGAGTCCTATATCATCGCCGACTCAGTCCGCATCAATGGCATTACATATGATAGTTGTGGGGTAAAATACAAGGGTAACAGTTCGTATAATCCTACCAACCAGAAGAATCCATTGCACATCGAATTGGATCACATAAAAGGAAACCAAGATTATCAAGGTTATACGGACATTAAATTACAAAACGGCTACAAAGATCCGTCAATGATTCGTGAAGTTTTATCGTACGCCGTTTTAGAGCAATACATGGATTGTCCAAAAGCAAATTTTGCTAATGTATACATCAACGGAACCTATAGAGGAATTTATTCCAGTGCAGAAAGCATCAACAAAACCTTTAATGCAAACAATTACTATCAAAGTGGTGACACCTATTTTAAATGCAATCCCATGGGTGGTGCTGGACCTGGTTCCTCCGTTAGTCCGGATTTAAAATACATTAGCATGGATAGTTCCGCCTATGCAAATGGTTATGAATTGCGCACAACGTATGGTTGGAATCGCTTGGTGGATTTAATCAATACTTTGAACAACGACTTTACAAACATTGAGTCGAAATTGGACATCGATCGCGCAATCTGGATGTTAGCATTTAATAATGTTCTTGTGAATTTGGATTCTTATAGCGGTGCATTCCGTCAAAATTACTACCTGACTTGGGACAATAATTCACGTTTCGTTCCAACGGTTTGGGATTTAAACATGAGTTTTGGCGGATTTCCTGGTGGAACCGGTTCTGGCACGACAACTCCAACCACGTTAGATCCGATGTCCAATAGTACATCAAACATACATCCTCTGATCGTAAAAATTCTGGGTGATCCAATGTATAAAAGAATGTATATGGCCCACGTTCGGACCATTGTTCAAGAGACCTTTGCGAATGATTATTACTTGACAATTGCTAACCAATTACGCACAACCATTGATGCATCCGTTAATTCAGATCCATATAAATTTTATACCTATACACAGTTTCAAAACAGTTTAACTACCGCTGTTACGGGTGGAGGTGGACCGGGTGGAGGATCAAGCACACCTGGAATTCAAGCGTTAATGGCTGCTCGAGTTTCTTATTTTAATACGAATGCTAATTATGTATTGGTGGCGCCTACTATTTCAAGTTTTTCTTCATCGGTTGCGAGTCCCGTTTATAATCAAACAATAACCATTAATGCCACATGTGCGAATGAAAATTCGGTCTTTTTGGGCTACCGTACCAATCATCAATTAAAATTCAATCGTGTTGCCATGTTTGATGATGGTTTACACAATGATGGAGCTGCTGGAGACCATGTATATGGTGTGGATGCTTTGGTGGATGGCGTTGTTTTTGAATATTATATTTATACAGAGAATGCGAGTGCTGGATTGTTTAGTCCGCAACGAGCAGAACATGAATACCACTCCTTGACCATTAGTGTTCCTTTTCCATCGCCAGGTGCCGTGTTGATCAACGAGGTGATGGCTTCAAACGGGACTACTGTTCTTGATCAAAATGGCGAAAATGATGATTGGATTGAGTTATACAATACAACACCAAATCCAATTGATTTATCAGGGATGTACTTAACCGACGATGCATTGGATTTAATGAAATGGTCATTTCCTGTTCCAACAACTATTCCAGCGAATGGATACTTGATAGTTTGGGCAGATAACGATGTCTTTCAAAGTGGACTTCATGCTTCTTTTAAGCTGAATGCTTCGGGCGAAAGCGTGATTTTCTCCACGGGAGCATCCATTTATGATCAAGTGAACTATGGTGTGCAAACAACGGATGTTTCCTATGCGCGTTGTCCGGATGGGGGAGTCACTTTTGCTTTTGTTGCACCAACCTATTTGGCATCAAACAATTGCTTTGCAACGGTGACATCTGCTAGCTTCGATGTGAAGGTATTCCCGAATCCCTTTAATGATTTCATCACCATTCAATTGGATGAGCAACTTACTTCCTTCATTTCCATAACAGATGTCAATGGAAAGACCTTGTTCAACGAAGAAGTAACGAAACCTGAGATACAATTGTCGACTTCAAACTGGGCGAATGGCATGTACATTATGACCATTCAGAATGAACGCGGATTGAAATCCTTAAAATTGATCAAATAAAAAAAAGGATGTATAAAAAAAGTCCCTGACGATACTGTCAGGGACTTTTTTTATGGGTTTGAATTCGATTAATGTTCTTTTTGCTCGGAAAGCGCTTTTTCTAATTTAGCGTATTGTTCCGGTGTCAAGATGTTTTTCAACATCATTAATCTTGCCGTTTCGTTTGATTGGATAATGGCATTTTTTTGCTCTTCCGAATAATTCGAAGCCAAAATACCTTGATTTTTTTGAGCAATACCTAAATGTATGGTGTACACTTGTTCTTGTTGAGCTGCAGTCAATTTCAACATGGTCGTTTGACTTTGCGTTAATGCTTGCGCATTTTGTTCAGGAGATTGTGCTTGTTGTGCAACAGCAGTTAATCCTAAGAAAAATGAAAAACATAAAATTTTAATTGCCTTCATGGGTATTGTTTTTTGTAATTAGTTCAAATTTACGAAACGAAGTTAAGAAAAAAGAGAAAGTTCCCCATTCTTTATTCCTCGAAGAGACTAAAACTGAATTTATTCCGTTAATTTCGTTTAAAATTCACAATTGAAACTTCTTGCCTCGCAACATACAGACAAACGAAAATGGGATCAAATGGTTGCTTCGGATGAGCAATTAGATTTTTTTTCTTTGTCTTGGGTTCAAGATATTTTGCATAAGGAATGGGAAATGCTGTGTGATGATGATGGGGATTACATCTTGAATATTCCCAAAGGATCAAAATTCGGCTTTTCATATCGCTTACAACCTTTCTTCATTCGATACCTCCAGGTGTCATCGAAACATCAAGGAGATTTAAAAGAAATTATCGAATTTTTAAAAGCATCAGCGAGTTATATTCAATTGAATATAGATTCCGAAAATCATCATGTCTTTCATTCCTTTGGCAAATTTCAACTGCTCGATTTATCGAAAGATCTTGAAGGAATCAAAGCGAAATACACAACCAATGCGAAGCGGATTTTAAAGAAAATTCCTGCTGTATTTATTCGTGGTGAGTCAACAGATGTATCTGAATTCATTTCTTTTTTCAGAAAACAAAAAGGGGAGGAGTTACTTGGTTTCACTCCAGCGGTTTGGCAACGATTAACAAGCGTGTTGGAAGAAACACAGCGTCGTGGAATGTTAAGGATACGAACCATTCACCTGAATGGCCTTCTCATTGCCTCTGGAGCATTCATTTCATACAAAGGCACATCTTACTTTTTAAAAGGAACGGCAACGCCAGAAGGGAAAAAGTTGGGAGCGATGTATGCAATGATCGATCACGAAATTTCTTCCATCCAAGAAACACACCACACCTTGGATTTTGTTGGTTCAAACAACGAGGCGATTGCACAGTTTTACCGTAAGTTCGGTGCCACTGATCAAGTTTATGGTGTAATAAAGCAGAATAATCTACCCTTGGTATTGCAGTTTCTAAAACCTTAGAAAACAACAATAAAATCGAATTTCAGATTGACATCCCTACTTTAATCATTAATATGAAATGGTAATGTGACCTGACATCGTGTTTTCATTGGTACTTAATTTGTAAAAATAAACTCCCTGTTTTAGTTTTTCTCCGTTTACATCCAAGCCAATGAAAGGTGATATTCCATTTTTCGTTTCAAATACGATATTCCCCCATCGATTTAAGATGATTAAATCAAATTCTGAACAGTTCTTAAAGAGTTGATCGATTTCCCAGAAGTCATTTTTTTGATCGTTGTTTGGAGTGATAACATTTGGAATAACTAACTTATCAATAGTAATAGATGGAATAATAGTGAAATCAAATGGAAAGGAGTAATCGCAATTGTTTGAACCATAAAGCAAGATGGTTCCATTGTAATTGCCTGCATTGACAAATTGATAATTAAAATTGAAGCTATTTGTTGATAATATGGAGGGGACAGTCCAAATTAAGGAATCTAAATCATAGTTACTTAACGTAAAATCTAGACTGAAATTTGCATTTTGACCGCAAGAAGTGGTTATTATTGGATCAACTAATGGAACAGAAATTAGTTCAATTTCAAGCGTTTCACTTGTGACACAACCTTCATTAGTTGTTGCTGTAATGCTTGTTAAATAAGTTCCTGAATTAGCGTAAATGTGTGTTGGGTTTTGTGAAGTCGTCGTTTGTCCGTCTCCAAAAGCGAACACATAAGTCAAATTTGTATTTGGCGGTGGGGTATTTGCCCAAGTAGAACTTGATGAGAAAACTGCTGTTTCTCCATCACACAAAAGATTGGCATTTATCGTTAAATCGGGAGATGGTAAGAATGTAACTAAGAAGGAGTCTACACCTATACAGCCGTTTTCAGTAATTATTTCAACGACATAGTTATGTTGATGATATGGATTAATTGGACTTTGAATATTCGCTAGATTCTCGCCAATTCCTAAAATAGTATTGTTGTTATCAAGGTCTAGCCAAGTGATTTGATTTATAGGATCTAAAGGATTAGTTGTGTTTGTCGAATTTAAGTTTACTGAATTCCCACATATCGCTGTATCTCCTATGTAATTGATGGTTGGATTATTGAAAATAATGGCCGTGTTTGTTGTTTGCTCGGAAATACATGCTCCGATATTGACCGTTAAGTTTATTGGGAAAATAGTGTTTTGTGTTTGTGTTGTCCAAATGGTGTCATTAGTGAACGAATTGCCAAATGTATCTGTCCAAAGGTATTCATAGTTACTATTTTCGTCCGTCCAGAAAATCAATGTGTCACCGTTGCAAATAGGCCCATTATTATAAATGGATGGTGCGTTGGGTACGTTAATCACAGAAATGGAAATAGTGTCCGCTAATAATTCACATTCACCTGGTAAAAAACCTGAAATCACATAATTCCCTGAATTGGAAGGTTGAATATTAGGAATGTTAAGTGTGTTGCCTACAAGATTAAAATTATTCGGTCCAGACCAATTATATGTCGCTCCGGGTAAAGAATCGTTGAATAATTGAAGTGTATCTCCACTGCAAAATATGGTTGATTGAGATTGAATTGAATATTGTAACGAAGCAAAATCACTAAAATAACCGTAGCGACATCCGCTACTAGCACCACCATGAATGACTCCCATATGAAATTTAACGTTTTGATTTTCTATTCGTGAGGCTTGCTGAACAGGAATGAAACCACCTGCATTTATTTGAGCAAACATCCATTGACCTCCTGTTCCCGGAACTGTTTGGAAATTTGCAGCAGTGATGGATGTATTCGATCCATTTAAAACAAAACTATTTTCTCCGCCACTAGGAACTAAAATATTTAAAGCGAAAAATTCACTTGTCGAACGTACAAAAGCAACATTATTTGAACCTGTACATACAATCGGTGGAAGTATTGCTCCGCCAACTTCGCATCCGAATCCGGAAGTATGTAATACATGCGTTGGTTTGTCGCTTGTGATATATGCGGTAGGATTAGCTAGTGTATGCACATACATTTCAGTGGCATTTAGCACACCAACAACGGCTCCATCAATGGTTACTTGTGTATTGTTAAACGCCGCAACAATGTAAACTTTGTCTGGGCCATTTAGGTAACCTTTAATGGCAATATGTTCTTTTCCGAGAACGCTGTTTGGGATGATTTGATCCCCCATTAAATCTGCACATCCACCGTAGGGAGCACCGGACATAGAATCATCATTAATTGTAATTGCAATAGGTCGATTTGAAATCACAGTAGAGCCACTTAAGTGTTGATTTGCAGCTGGCCCTAATGCTTGAGCAGAAAATGTTTCTCCTGCATTTAGGTTAATCAAAAAAGGAATGGTTGCAAGATGACCGACAATGTCTTGTTTCGGTGTTATGGTTACAGTCGTATTATTTTCCGTCGCAACGATATCAAAACCGGATCGCGCAGTTCCATAGGCATTACTCAAGTAATTCTGAAATGGAACCACGAAACTCATTCCCAATGAGTTTTTTCCTTTCAAGGTAAAAATATCTGGGTTACAATTACATGATGGTGTCACTTCATAATAGGCCATAATTGGTGCACTAGAAACGATTTTAAATCCAAAATTTAAAATTTGATTTGCCGGTTTATTCTCAATCACATCAATCCACGCAGTTAAATCAATTGTTTGAGCTGAATTTGCAGCAAGGTTTATCGTTTGCGGTGTAAATAATCCATTTGCAGGTTGAGAGATCGTTACAATTGCAGGAGAACTTAAAGTAGCAAATCTAAAAACGATTGGTCTATCGCCATGACTTTGAATTACTTCTGGTGCGACAAACCAAAAAAGTGTATCTAACTGAGCCTGTACATAGGATCCCCGAAATAGCATTAAAAAGAAAACGAAAGAAGTAATTATGTTTTTCATATTATCCAATGAACGTTAAAATTAATTGAAGATTAATTCGTCAAGAAATAACCAAGTTGGATTCCCTGCTCCAAGATGCCAATCTGGACATTTACCTGGATTCACAATCGTGTAACGGATGCTTTTGATTTTAAGGGTTTTATCAGATTCGACAATTTGCGAGAATTTTTGGTTATGTGGATTTTTATCTGTTGATGTTGCTGTAGGAATGGAAATTACTTGCGGCGCTTGGTAGGTGATGCCATCATATGAAATTTCATAACGAATTTCTTTTGGGAAGAAAATCCATGATTTTTGATCGCGAATACAAGAAACTCCAATTTCATGTAAAGCAACAGGGTCTTTAAATGTTACCGTAGCCACGACATCTTTGCCATAATAACCTTGCCAATCGCCGGTTCTGAATTCATTCCCTCCAAAAAGTCCGTCGATAAGGGCATTTTCGCCTGATGCAGCGTATTGATTTGAATACTTCGTGTCCAGTGTCAAGCTTACATTAGGATTCTTTCGAATAAATTGACTTGAAACAATCGCACTTTCAGCACTTATTCCAGCGGCATTTTTTCGTAGCAATTGCAAGTCGACAGTCGTTGTTTCTTTGATTTTGATTGGTTGCGTATAACTATTCCAAGGACCATTGTTCAAACGGTATTTCAATTCATAGTTGTCCGTTGGACTCAAGACCACATGTCCCATTTCCAAGTACAGTTCCTGGTCAAAAATGCGTTGTTCCGTCTTGATGAAAGGGGCGGGAACGACCTCGGAGGGAAGATCCACAGTGTTCATTTGTGGGTAGTTCGATTTCGCTGGTTTTTTATCGGTCATTTCAAATTCTAATTTCCCACCAAGCATCAACGTTTTATGGTCAATTTGAAAATCGGGAATCAATTTCCCATTCCATTTAACGGAAGCGACATAACAATTCGCTGCACCCTGATTGTTGCAAATGATGTCAATTTTTGTGTTGCTTTGATTGTCTACATTTATCGTCGCTTTGCTGAACAAAGGCCTTCCAATTTGGTACATGGTATTTCCTGGAGCAATGGGGTACAGTCCCAATGAACTCAATACATACCAAGCGCTCATTTGTCCACAGTCTTCGTTTCCGGAAAGTCCATCTGGTTCCGCGTGATACATTTCTTTCAATATGCGATCGATGTAATACTGCGTTTTATAAGGAGCATTGGTGAAGTTGTACAAATATGCCATGTGATGCGAAGGTTCGTTTCCATGTGCGTATTGACCGATTAATCCGGTTATATCCGCCTGTTCGCGTCCCGACAATTTCATTTCCGTCGTAAATAAACGATCCAACCAAGCTTCCAAGGAATCTCTTCCACCCAATAAATTTGTTAACACTTCAATTTCATGCGGAGCATACAAAGAATACTGCCAACTATTCGCTTCGGTGTAGTTGAAATTCACTTCAGAAGGATCAAAGGGTCCATACCATTGAGCGCCGCGACGCGCACGCATGAATTTCGTGTTAGGATCGAATAAATTAACGAAGGAAAAACTACGTTTGCGGTAAGTTTTCGCCATTTCGTCATTTCCCAATGCTGCTGCCATTTCTGCGATGCAAAAATCGTCATAGGCATATTCTAAGGTTTTCGAAACAGATTCTGGTTCATCGCTCGAACTTAAATAACCATTGTTCGCATAGGTTTGTTTTCCAAGTTCATTGATGTTAGCCGTAACGTGCATATCGTTTAGTGCTTTTTTAGCATCGTAGGACATTCCCGCAACTTTTGTTTTACCATCCAATCCTTTCATGTAAGCATCAGAAATGACACTAACGCTGTGGTATCCGATCATACATTCCGTTTCGCAGGCTGCTAATTCCCAAACGGGAAGATCGCCGCCTTCATCAAATTGACGTAAGAAGGTACGAATGAATTGAGTCGTGCGTTCTTGTTGAATCAAGGTAAATAAAGGATGATTTCCTCTGTAGGTATCCCAAAGTGAAAACACCGTGTATTGATTGTCCTTCACTAATTGATGAATTTTCTGATCGCGTCCACGGTAACGTCCATCTAGGTCACTCATCAAATTTGGTGCAACCATGCAGTGGTATAAACTCGTATAGAAGATTATTGCATCTTCGAAATTCAATGATTCTATCTTGATTTTTCTCAGCTCGTTGTTCCATTTTTCAATGTTTTTTGAATAAACTTGCATGAAATCGAAGCCTGGAATTTCCATCTGTAAATTATGAGCCGCTCCTTTTTGATCCACATGTGACATACCAACCTTCACATATAGCACCTTCGTATCTTTCGGAAATTCGAGTAATAACTTATGTGTCCCGGAAATTTTGACTGTTTTCGCCGAACTGAAAGGGATGGAAGTTTCTAGGTGAAAATAAAAATGCTGTTCATTTGCCCAAGCTTCTGAAACGCGTTTCCCGGAGATAGTTGTATTATTGATGACCTCGAATCCTGCGTCTAGAACTTTGTCTCGGTAATCTAAATCTAGCAAAATGTATTTTTTGCCTTTCACATTCGCAAACGTATATTCATGTATACCAGAACGTTCACTTGTTGTTAAGCGTACATTGATTTGTTCATCCTCCAAGTAAACCTCATAGTATCCAGCGCGCGCTTTTTCTTTGTTGTGAGAGAATGTTGAGCCATAACCATTTTTTGCATCTTGGTATTTTGGTAGAAGTTTTGCCTTTTTTCCGGATTGAGGCACGATTAATAAATCCGCATAGTCTGGAACTCCAGTTCCGCTTAAGTGTGTGTGGCTGAAGCCATAAATGACGGAGTCGGAGTAATGGTAACCACCGCAACCATCCCAGCCATCATGCCGAGTATCTGGACTTAATTGCATCATTCCGAAAGGAGCACAAACGCCAGGAAAAGTATGTCCGTGTCCACCCGTGCCAATAGTTGGCATCACGTAAACGTATGGATTAAATGGAGTTTCGATTTTCCCCACCACGTTTTGAGCCTTATCACTTGCTTGCATTAAGTTATTCAATTGTGAGAAAGCATGCGAGCTCAAAAGGATTGAAAGTACGAAGATGAATCGTTTCATTAGTTGAATTTTCGTTTATTTAGCGACGTGTATACCTTGTTTTTCAAGAAGTAATAATCCCAAATAATTCGTCCATTATAGCGGAAGAATTTTCTTGCTTTGGTATTGATTTGACGTCTTTTTTTGTAAAATCGTCCGAATTGTGCGTAGACGTTCATGTGAGCCAAGAAGACCATCCAGGTTAAGGAGAATTTACCCGTAAATAAAAACTTAACTCCTGCAATTCCATCCAAACACATGCGAATGAATAAACTTGGAAGCAGCCAGCCAGCATGATTTTTCATCAACATAAAAAGGCTGTTTCTGAAATTTAAGTACACTTTCTTTGGTGATTCATAGCCAAGCGTCCCGCCGCCTAAATGGTAAACAGTACTCGACGGAACACAATAAAATTGATGTCCCTTGTTTCCCAAGCGCAAGCAAAGATCAATTTCTTCCATGTGTGCAAAAAAATCAGAATCAAATCCTTTCACTTCATGGTAAAGCGAAGCGCGTATCAGCATGGCAGCTCCAGAAGTCCATGTGACAGGTGCATCGTAATCGTATTGCGCCGCATCCATTTCCAGAGAGTCAAAAATCCTCCCTCGGCAAAAGGGAAAGTAATGCAAATCGACGTATCCACCGGAAGCGCCAGCATGTTCAAAGGAGTCCTTGTGAAGCCAAGATTTTATCTTTGGTTGAACCGCAGCTACTTGTGCGTTCTGTTCCATAAACGCATGAAGCGGTGCGATCCAATTTTCGGTGACTTCAACGTCACTATTTAAAAGAAGGTAATAGTCAAATTGACCTTTTAATTCTTCTAGCGCAAGGTTGTATCCACCAGCAAAACCAAAATTTCGATTTTGTTGAATGAGTTTCACTTCAGGGAAGTGTTGCATGAGGTAAGAGACGGAATCGTCCGTACTGGCATTGTCCGCAACGATAATCGTGTGATTTCCTGAGTGAGCACAAACGCTTGGTAGGTACGTTTCTAGGTGTTTACGACCATTAAAATTTAGAATGACAATTGCAATTGATTTTTCCATCGACTAGTATTGACGAAATAAATCGTTGCTTTCCCCGCCCCAATGGTTTACGTTGTTTTGGTTCGGATCATCAACATTGCCATTGTAGGTATTTCGTTTTGCTAAAATTTGAGGCCAAGCTGGATTTTTTAATTCACCCAACATGTCAGAATGCAGCAATCGATAAGCATTGTTGACCAAATCTGGATTGTAAAAAATGAATCGTTTGTTGCTGTAAATTCCGATTTTATTGTAAGTCCAAATTTCATAAGGATATTCCGATGGGGAAGATTCACGAGCATTTACTTGGTTTGGAGCGCCGTATTTCAAATAGACTCTTCCGCGATCCGTCTCAAATCCTTCTTGAAAATTATTCCCATAAATGTCTTGAACAAAAACCACTTGAGCTTTGTATTTTAACCAGGATTCGTATGAATTTGTGGGTGAAGTGATGACCCAATATCCCTGAAGGTGTTTGCGGGCATTCTCGACATTTTTAGATTTCAATGTTTCGATGATGTTTTTTATTTCAGCTGGTTTCGAAATGGGAATTAAACTTTCCAAAAAATACAAAACTGAATCTGTCGGAATAGACGCTTGAAAAGCTGGGTCAAGTTGGAGATTCTCCATCGTAAACATGGAGTTGTTTTCATTGCTTCGTTCGAAATCATAGGTTTGAACCGCTAAGATCTCATTGCTTGAACGACTCACCCTTACTTCTAGCTGGTAATTTCCCGTGCTTAAGTCTTCAATGTTAATGGATTCGAAAACGGGAATAACAGGGCCTTTTTTGTACGAGAAAGTTTTAGAGAAACCTTGCATTTCAGTTGCGTCCTTTGTGTTGATCATCCGGTAGGAGAGAAGGAAGGTGCTGTCCATGATTCCTTCGGTTCCATACAATTCCAAATAAATGGGCAGGTTTTTTGAATCTGTGGCATAAAAACTGGACAACATTGGAATGATGTGGTATCCTGATTTGTCGAAATTGGTTTGTTCATCACTTGGATAGGCAAATTCTGCAACAATGATGTCTGATATTTTCGTGTTTTTCGAAAAGTCCTCAATCGTAATGGGTAAATTGCCTGAAATCTCTGATCCTTCTTTGTTGACATCAAGCAAATTCAATTTCATGGTGTATTTTCCTGGATTCAATTGAATGCGCAAGACTTCGTAAAAATCATCCTGAATGCTATCGATTGCCTCTGGTGACTCTAAAACATACCGATCTGAGAAAACTGTTTGAGTGGTATCGGCAATTTCTACTGAAATCAGAACTTTTGATCGTAGTCCATTCCCTTCATTTTTATAAAGAACAGAGTAAGAAACGAACTGCATATAGACCTCCAGGTAATTGCCAATGCCAGGTGCATAAAATTGCTTGGTGTCAATGTATGTTTTCAATTTGGATCCTTGCGAAAAGGAAAAGCTTTGCAGAAAACAAAAGAGGATAAGTATGGTATTTTTCATGTGCTTTTAAAATTACAGAAAAAGCATCAATCTTCAATATTCAACCTGATTTTTTGCGCCAATTGACGGTTGTAAGTTTCGAGCAAGTACTTGAAATAGTTATCCGTGCTCTTTGAAATGCATTTGGTGTAATGCTTTAAGCGATGCTCGATGTGATCTTGTATAACATGCATTAAATCAAGGGC
>Ga0208592_1000135_pt1 | contig 22282 bp, 17 predicted proteins | sample LakMenE18May10ns_FD_150712 | JGI IMG/M metagenome (GOLD analysis project Ga0208592, IMG submission 150712) | Freshwater microbial communities from Lake Mendota, WI - 18MAY2010 deep hole epilimnion ns (SPAdes) | ecosystem: Environmental > Aquatic > Freshwater > Lentic | place: Lake Mendota...
GGAAGGACTTTCATCTGATGGAAAACTTGTGACGATTGATGTCAACGAAGAATTGGTGAATCGAGTGAAAGGGTATTTCAATGCCTCCGAATATGCGAAGCAAATTGAGTACATTCTCTCTCCAGCCTTGGAAGTGATTCCAACCTTAAAAGAAGAGTGGGACCTTGTGTTCATTGATGCTGATAAACAAAACTACATTGCGTATTACGAACTCGTTCTTCCGTTGGTAAAACCAGGAGGATACATCATTTTGGACAACGTACTTTGGTCGGGAAAAGTAGCAGATCCAGAAAAAAACGACAAGGATACCGTACTATTGAGGGAACTAAACACCATCATTCACGCCGATGATCGAGTAGAAGAGGTGTTGCTTCCAATTAGAGATGGACTCATGATTGCACGAAAAAAATAAGATGATAGAATTGGAAGTGCGGCAAACGCGTGATGGATCCAAAACACTCTACCTACCGGAGTTGGATGAAACCTATCATTCATCTCATGGAGCCAAGCAAGAAGCCCTTCATGTGTTTATTCGCCATGGACTTGAAAACATGCCTGCGACCTTGGAGCCGCTTAAGGTGTTCGAAATGGGATTTGGCACCGGATTAAATGCATTTTTAACGGCGGATTGGGCCCTTGCTCAAAAACGTAACATTCAATATGCAGGGATTGAACTTCACCCCATTCCGGAGAAAATTTGGCAACAAATGGACTATGCCAAAAGTGAATTTGAATCAGAGATGTATGTGAAAATCATGCAGTCCGCTTGGGGAAGGTTTGAAGAAATACATCCCTATTTTCAATTGTCTAAAATAGAACAGGACATTCAAGCGTTTCATTCGATCGAGCAGGTGGACCTTATATATTATGATGCCTTTGGACCTAGGGCACAAGCGGAGATGTGGGATTTACCCATCTTGACCATCATGCATGACATGTTAAAGAGTGGCGGAGTTTTTGTAACCTATTGTGCACAAGGACAAATGAAGCGAAATTTAAAATCATTGGGCTTTGCCTTAGAATCTTTACCGGGACCTCCAGGAAAAAGAGAAATGACACGGGCGATTAAAATTTAATGTAAAATTCACATTAAAAGGTTGTTCATTACAAAAAAGACTTTAACTTTGTATCAAATTACAGTTCATAGTTGTAGTTTTAGTTTTATAGTTTTAGCATGGTTTAGCAGAAAGAGGAACAAACAAGAGTTGTTCCTCTTTTTGTTTTTAGTTATTTTTAAGCAAGGTTTTTAATTCTGCTAAAATCAGTGCTGTTGCTCCCCAAACAATTTTACCATTTAATAGAAAACAAGGGATGTCCTTCAGTTGAACTTCTTTGTTGACTTGAATGGTCGTTTTAGAAACAGAAGAATCGTCGAGTAATTCGTCCAAATGGACTTCAAAGCAATTTGCGACCTCGCGTTCATTCAATTGAATGGTTGGACGTTCATCGTGCAAAATAACAAAAGGTGTTACCTCAAAACTAGAAACAGGAATCCAAACCATGGAAAGTTCGCTAATCAGTTCACCTTGAATGGTCGGTATGCCAATTTCTTCTTCGGACTCTCTTCTTGCTGTAAATTCTAAATGCGGATCGTTCGTTTCCGGCTTTCCACCCGGAAATGCCATCTGAGCACTGTGCTTGCCATCATATGAAGAGCGCTCAATTATAATAAAATACCAACTTCCTAGGTGAACATAAAAATGAATGGCAACTGCGGCCGGTTTGCGTGTCACATTGGTTTTATTTTCAAAGTGCTTTCTATATGGAGCAAATGCCTCATGGGCGCTTGCACCAGGCAAGTCGTTTTTAAATCGAGAAATGAATTCGAATTTTGTCATGCCTACAAAAATGTACTTTTTCTAATAATTCAATCAAATTTAATCGATTTTATATGATTAAATTAAAAATATTTGATTTACCCCCTTAAAAAAGAGGGGTGTGTTTAAAAAAAAGATAAAATAATACACTTAAAGGCTAAAAAATAAATAACTTTGTCAAAAAATTTAACAAAATGGCAACAAAAAGACTAAATGCGTATCAAGATGTGTTGAATAGAGAACCTAAACACATTGAATTTGACGGTAAACTTTCGGAATTGTTTGGGCAAAATGTATTTCACATCGACGTGATGCGTGAATACCTTCCATCTGAAACGTACAAATCGATGTTGGAATCAGCACAAAATGGCACGCGTTTGGATCGTAAAAATGCCGATCAAGTTGCTTCAGCGATGAAAGACTGGGCGATTTCGAAAGGAGCAACGCATTACACTCACTGGTTTCAACCCTTAACCGGAACAACTGCAGAAAAACACGATGCGTTTTTTAAACCAATTGGTCCAGGAAAAGCAATAGAACGTTTTGACGGTGATTTGTTGGTGCAGCAGGAACCAGATGCTTCATCCTTTCCTAACGGAGGAATTAGAAACACGTTTGAAGCCCGTGGTTATACCGCATGGGATCCATCATCTCCAGCTTTCGTCATAGGTAAAACACTTTGTATACCAACCATCTTTATCTCTTACACGGGAGAATCTTTGGATTACAAAATGCCTTTGTTAAAAGCGTTAAATGCCATTGATCACGCGGCGGTAGATGTATGTCAATACTTTGATAAAAATGTCAATAAAGTCAATGCAACTCTAGGTTGGGAGCAAGAATACTTTTTAATTGATTCCGCATTATTTAATGCGCGTCCAGACATCATGTTAACTGGTAGAGCCTTGTTTGGACATGCACCAGCGAAAGGACAACAATTAGAAGATCATTATTTTGGTTCCATTCCAGAGCGCGTGAATGCGTTTATGCGCGAATTTGAAGTGGAATCGTTGAAACTTGGTATTCCAGTTACTACGCGACACAACGAGGTAGCTCCTAATCAATTTGAATGTGCGCCAATTTTTGAAGAATGCAACTTAGCAAACGACCATAACTTATTGTTAATGGACATCATGGAGAAAACGGCTCGCAAGCATAATTTCCGTGTGTTATTGCATGAAAAACCTTTTGCAGGCGTTAATGGTTCTGGTAAACACAACAACTGGTCATTGAGCACAAATACAGGTGTAAACCTTTTGGCTCCGGGAAAAAATCCAAAGTCGAATTTGCAATTTTTAACCTTCTTTGTCAATACGATTATGGCCATTCATGAAAATGCTGGTTTGTTGCGCGCAGCAATCGCATCAGCAGGTAATGACCATCGTTTAGGTGCTAATGAAGCACCGCCAGCGATCATTTCGGTGTTCATTGGTAGTCAACTTTCACAATTGCTCGATGATTTAGAAAAAAACATCAAAGCGGGTAAAATGACGCCTCAGGATAAAACGGAATTGAAGTTAAACATCGGGAAGATTCCTCAAATTCTCTTGGACAATACCGATCGAAATAGAACTTCACCTTTTGCCTTTACGGGGAATAAGTTTGAATTCCGTGCGGTTGGATCGTCTGCAAACTGTGGATCTGCGATGATTGTATTGAATACGATTATGGCGAAACAATTACGTGTATTCAAAAAAGCAATTGATGCACGCATTGCAAAAGGGGAAGGAAAAGATGAAGCGATTTTGAAAGAACTTCAAGCCATGATCAAACAATCCAAAAAAATTCGCTTCGAAGGAAATGGATACGGAGATGAATGGGTAATTGAAGCTGAGAAACGTGGATTGGCAAATTTAAAAGATACGCCACGTGCTTTGCAGATTTGGCACGATAAAAAGGTTGCTAAATTATTCGAAGAAATGGGTGTGCTTTCTTCAAGAGAATTAGATGCTCGTCGCGAAATTGAATTTGAAAATTATGTATTGAAAATTCAAATCGAATCTCGTTTGATGGGGGATTTGATTCAAAATAATTTCATTCCTGCAGCGGTTGAATACCAAAATAAATTGATTTCAAATGCGCAAGGTTTAATGAGTGTCCTAGGTGAGAAAGCTGGTAAAGCTGCGGCCAAAGCACAAATTGAAATCATTGAGAAAATCAGCATGCACATGAATAAAATGAAAACAGCTTCCGATGCCATGCTCGAACAACGAAAAATCGCCAACAAATTGGAGCATGCAGAAGATAAAGCACTTGCTTACTGTGATAACGTTAAATCGCATTTCGATGAAATACGTTACCATGCCGATAAATTAGAGGTATTAGTGGAAGATGAGCTTTGGCCATTGCCGAAATTCAGAGAAATGTTATTTACTCGATAAAATGAAAAAGTCCCGACTCAATCGGGACTTTTTTTTTGCTTAAAAAGAGGCTTTCTATGCGGCCGCCATCGTTTTTACTACAAGTGATTTTCGAAGTGCATGAATTTTTCCAGTGACCATTTCCAAATGAACACGGTATTCCAAGCAATGGTCCTCGGTTAAATACCCTAGGTCTCTTGCAATCAACGCCTGGTTTAACAGTTCGATACCGGCCGAATAGGCTTTTTGATAATGAACGATTTGTTCCTTTCGCGGAAGTGGACCACTACCGAGGGAAAGTTGACTCACAATGTCGATGCTCGATTGTTTCATCCAGTTGGATAGGCCAAATCGCTCCGAAGTTGGGAATTTTTTTGTTGCCGTGTAAGTAAGAAGCACAAGCGCATGTGCCTCCTTCCATACATCTAGCTTTTCAAACGAAAAAAGGTACGTTTTCATAATTAGTGAATTTAAGTTTCATTAATTACGCCACTTCTTTTCGAATATTTTTAAAGAGATAAACTTAAGCGATTATAATCGTTTTCAAAAGGTCTTGGATTATTCTTGACCATAAACCAACATGGCGTTTATAAGTTCATGTAGAACCATCTTACCCGGTTTGAATGTGATGTCAATTCCTTTTTTTGTGGTGTTGATTTTACTTGTTCCATCAAAAAGTTCCTTGCTGGCACGAAATGCTGGGATCATATCCAAAACAAGTCCAGCCCAACCGGTGTTTTGAACGGTTGTCAGTCGTTTTAAATCTCCTTTGCACATGAAATCAACGTCGCAGGAAATCAGGTTTGGACTTCCATTTGGACAAAACTTGCCTTTGTCCGTACAGACATAAAGTGTTTTGGGTCCAATGGTTTGGTAATAAATGTGTTGTGTCCCCATCTGAACATGATTCCCTTCCCATTTCAGGGTATCGAAGGCTGTTTTGAATTGGTTCATTGCCTGCTTCATCGCTTCCGGATTTTCATACTGAAGTAATGCTTCAAAAGATGCGGCAAATGGGAACAATTCGTCCGAAGTTAATTTCCCGCCATCGTAGTTAATTGAATAACGCTCCAATGAATGGAGCAATAATCTTAAATCATGATCTTTTGGAATGGCAGAAAGCATGTTTTTAGGAAAGGCTTGACTCAAGTGGAAATAACGCGGCTGTAGTATGTTAATTCTCGGTCCGATTACGGATTCACTCGTAAAATGAAGTTGGTTTTCCTTCCAGTTCAAAGTTCCCTTTGTCTTTTTTCCATTCAGGTTTTGTTGGATGACAAGTTGCTTGTCTTGAATGCTTTCGGGTTCCCATTTCACATTTTTTAGCAGCCAATTGATCTGTTTAAGTGTGAATGGTTCCGATGGTGCATAAAAAACATCCGATCCAACCTGAACATAATGCTTACCGATTGTTTTCTTTTTTGCCACGTCACTAGCGCAAAAGTGCAGTAAAAAGGGTGGAGTTTTTTCTCCGTCCATCAGGATCAAACTCATGGGTTTGTGAAAGTCGATTTGAATGCCGTCCAATTGATCCATGTCATTTTTGGATCGAATCATTTGCTTCAGTTGCGTTAAAAAAGATTGGTTTTTAACTTGAAACAACTCGATTGTTACCAATTCCTTCATTAGAGTCAATGGCTGTGCACTAAGCTCCAATCGAGATTCTTTGAATGTAGGAATGCGCTCTGTTTCAGAAGGCCTTGGGGAAATCATAAGGCAAAATTGGACTGTTAGATAAAACAGAATTCCAAGGCATAAAATATAGGTTATTTCTTTTGCGCGATACATTTCGACTGTAAAGATAAATGAAAGATGAATTGATTATCTTTGAACATGAAGATAATCGTACGATTTATTTTTTGGTTAAGCGGTTGGAAGATTGATAAAAGTGTTCCAAGTGATGTCAAAAAGTGTGTCATAGCTGTTGGACCGCATACCTCTAATTGGGATTTTGTCCTAGGAAGAATGGCATTTGTCCTCTTTGGTGTCAAGGGGAGGTACCTCATGAAAAAAGAACTATTTTTTCCACCACTTGGTTGGTTTCTGAGAGCGATTGGTGGCATTCCAGTTGACCGCAAGAGAAAAAATAACCTGACGGATACGGCGTTGAAGTATTTCGAAGAAAATGAATCGATGTTCATGGTTTTCTCACCAGAAGGAACAAGGGATTATAATCCTGATTGGAAAAAAGGTTTTTATTACGTTGCTCAAAAAGCGGGTGTCCCGATTTACATATGTTACATTGACTTTAAAACGAAAACGGGTGGATTTCACAGTTTGTTTCATCCAACAGGTAACGTTGATGCGGACATTGACTACATCAAAAGCGTGTTGAGTCAATATGAAGGTAAATATCCTGAAAAAGGGATTCGTTAATGTTCTTTTTTTTCTTTGAATGTACCCGATTTGATGTCAAATCCATATGCACAATGTTTACAGCCACTTTTGCAGCAATATCCACGCTTTAAATGGTATTTTTCAGTAAAAACAATGTATCCTTCAGTAGAAATATAATAGTCCTCTTCGTCTAAATTTGATCGTTTTGAAAAACTTGAAAAATCTTCACTCATTATCCTCGCAATTAGATGGTTGGTTCTCAGGTTTGATGCGGAATAGCCGCATAGAATCCTTTAACTTGCCTTCTAACGTTTCGAATCATAATTTGTTCGTAAAACGCGATGATTTAATTCACTCTGAAATTTCAGGAAATAAATTGAGGAAATTAAAGTGGAACTTAATGAAGGCCTTGGATGAAAATTGTGATGCTGTTCTCACATTTGGAGGAGCTTTCTCCAATCACCTTTTAGCAACGGCTGCAGCTGGAGAGGAGCTAGGAATAAGCGTCATTGGTCACGTTAGGGGAGAGGAACTGAATGCAACATCCAACCATGTTTTAGCGCGATGTGCCGCATTAGGAATGGAATTAAATTTCTTGTCCAGATCCGACTTTTCCAATGCGAAGAAAGAATCAGGGATTATTTATAAGAATGCTCGTAAAATCTGGGTGATTCCCGAGGGTGGTGCGAATCAAGAAGGAATCATAGGTTGTACAGAAATCGTTCAAGAATTGGAGGAAACATTTGACTTTTATCTGTTGGCACAAGGAACCACTACCACTAGTTTGGGTTTATTGCGCTCCATTCCTGATCATGCAAAATTGATTGTGGTTCCCGTTTTAAAGGGATTTGATGTGCTTACCGAAATGCGAAACTTATTCAACAATGATGAACAGTTCCAATTACTTCGTGATAAATTAATTATTTGGGATGCTTATCATCATGGAGGATATGCGAAGGTAAGCAAGGAACTAAGAAAGTTTATAGATGATTTCCACGGAATAAATCACTTTCAAATTGAGCCAGTTTATACTGGAAAGGTTTTATATGCATTGAATGAAAACCTTCCTGATTTTTTTGAAGGAGAAGGGAAGTCCATTCTCTTTCTACACACAGGAGGAGTTTTTCACTAAAAAAAAGCCCCTGTCGTTTCTGTCAGGGGCTTTTCAAATTAATTTAATTTGCTTCGGTGATTCAATTTCTTGTAGTTCAGTAGCGATTTGAAATAGAGTTCAATGGCTCCAATACTACTTGTTGCTTGATTTAATTTAGAATAATTCGCATCAAATGCTAAACCAAATTTGAATTCTTTGATTTTCATTCCGAACGTAGCTATAATGGCGTCGTTATGGCGGTAGAAGACACCATACGTTAAATTCGTAGACTTGTTGATGTTCGTAATTGAAGAACCTTCTTTGATGGTATGTTCAAAAGAACATCCAGCCGTAAAGTTGTAACTTGGTCCTGTACGGAAGAAGATCATGCTCGGTTGTACATGGAAATCGCGGCGTTTCGTTGTTAAATCAGCTCCAGCTTGAACAACCATATTCATGTATAACTTGTCTCCACCAAATGAAAACGCAATTTTTTGACGAGTTAAGTGATTCAAGGCATATCCTGCATAAAAGGAGGATTTATTGCGGCTGGTATGTTGGTAATACATTCCGGTTCCTAAATCGATTGTCGCGTAGGAACTATTCAAGCTCAACTCTGTATTAGGAGAGGAGAAAAATCCAAGTCCATTCCATTCGTTTTCCCACGTTTGGTTATCTCTATTGACACTTTGTTGGTAGAATCCAGGAGAAAGTCCAATGGAGAATTTGTTGTTTCGGTCCAATGCAACGGTATAGTTAAAAGGAATGGATACACTTGTGGTCATAAAACTACCATCTCCTGTTTGGTCGTTCATGGCAGAAATACCAACACCGAAACTATTTTTACTCATCGCGCCATCTCGAATTTTAAATTCGGCATTTAAGGTATTTGTTCTCATTGCTTTATCTTGAACAGTTAACCATTGCGAACGGAAATTTGTGAAGATGCTATAATCTTCTGTTCCTGTTGCTACAGCTCCTGGGTTATATAAAACCTGGGATTGATACCACGCGCTAATGTTTTTATCTTGTTGTGCCTTCGCTTGAATAAAACAAAGGACAGTTGCAGAAAAAAGAACTATTTTTTTCATAATAATTATCTAAATAAAGTAACGTTTCCTGAACGATCGCCTGAACGGCCATCGATGGTGCGGAAGTTCATAATGTAGGTATATGTGGCAGGATTTAAAGGCTTTCCTTTAAACGTTCCATCCCATCCTTCATGTGGATTGGTAGTTCTGAAAACCATTTGACCATAACGGTTGTAAACACGTAAGTCAATTTCAGCAATCGCTCCACCTTCCACAAATCCATTATTGGCATTGTTTGTGAAGTTTTGATCCTCATCCACATTTGTTAATACTCTAAAGTAATCATTCTCTCCATCTTCATTTGGTGAAAATGAATTCGGTAATTCAATCAATACTTGTGTGGCGAAATTAACTGTTACCAAAACTGTATCTGACACAGAACAACCGTTCAAGGTATAGGTCGCTACGTAGTTCGTAGTGTAAAATGGATTAACAGTTAATGAATCACCAGCAATGCATGGTGAACATCCTAAAATACTATCTGACATTACTCCACTTGGATACCAATACAAATTCCCTCCAGCTGGCGTTCCTTCCGCGAACAAATAGGCGTTTTGATACATATTTATCGTTGTGTCATTGATTTCGACATACGCTCCACCTGTAGTATCCGATAACGTTAAGTTCATCGTAGGTGTTTCGTTTACCGTAACGAACTGAGTGAGTGTGCTTGTTACGTTTTGTGGGTTTGTTACCACTAATGTGATGGCGTAAGGTGTCGAACCACTTGTAATTGGGAAACATATTGGGCCCGGATTTTGTCCAACAAAGGTTGCTGGCGTAGCGCCTTGAAAGGACCATAAGTATGTGAGGTCACTGCCCGTAGAATTGTTGGTCACATAAATGCAATCGCCTTCACAAAGAATTAAATCCGCATCGGAAATGGTGAAGTTTGCACTCGGTGCTTGTGCAAACAATAATTGCGAGAAACACAAGGTTGCAAAGAGGAAAATTGATTTCATAAATTTTGAAATAGTTGATTCAATAATACGAAAGTAAGCAAAAAAGTTTCAATATTATAAAGATTTACAGACTTGCCTTCATCAAAGCCCTCACTTCATTCATTTCCTTGACATCATGAACCCTAAATACATGTGCATTTTTAGCATACAATAGGGTGTGTAATACACTGGTGCCATTTAGTGCATTTTCTGTGTCAACAGCAAGTACTTCTCGAATCATTGTTTTTCTTGAGACCCCAATTAAAATTGGTTTTTCAAATACATGAAGCAAGTCAAATGAACGAATGAGTTCGTAATTTTCTTCAAGTGACTTCCCGAATCCAAATCCCGGATCGAGGATGACGTTTAAAATTCCCTTTTGTTCCAACTGGGTGATTTTTTCTGAGAAGTAACGCAAGGCATCCATCATGAGGTGATCATTCACATGAGATTCACTGCTATTTGCTTTGCTCCCGCGATGGTAAGTTAGGACATAAGCGGCTTTGTGGCTTGCTACCGTTTCCAATAATTGTTCGTCAAATTGTCCACCCGAAATGTCATTGACTAAATCGAATCCTTCATTTAGCGCAAATGAAGCAACCTCACTGTGGAATGTGTCAATAGAAAGAAGTAAATCTGGAAAGGCTTTTCTTAAAAAAGGAATCACTTCCTGCAATCGTCCCAATTCCTCGGAAGCACTTGGCGGTTGAGCACCAGGTCGAGTGCTGCTTGCACCAACATCGAGGATGTCCATTCCTTCGTTTACCATGTTTTGCACAACTTCCATCAACTCAGCACCAAATGTTTTTCTACTCTTTTCGAAGAACGAATCTGGTGTCATGTTCAGAATTCCCATTATCTTTGGGTTGCTGAAATCGTGAAGGTGTCCTTTTATGTGAATAAAACGACTGAAGCGAAAAGATGTGTTTGTTGTCATATTGAATCCATGGAAAAAACTACACTTGAATACACAAATGTAATGAATGTTTGCAGAGAGGTCTTTGAAAAAAAATCTCATGATTATGGTCCTTCATGGCGGATTTTACGTCCGAGTTCTTTGACTGATCAAATTTTCATCAAAGCTCAGCGCATTCGAACCATTCAAGAAACTGGTGAGAATAAAGTTGGTGAATCCTTTGATGATGCGTTTATGGCCATTGTTAATTATTGCATTATGGCCATCATTCAGTTGCGTCATGAAGCAAAGATCAACGACGACATGAGCGTGGATGAAGCAATCGTTGCGTACCGAATCGTGGAAAAAGAAGCATTTGAATTAATGGAAAAAAAGAACCATGATTATGGTGAGGCTTGGCGCGATATGCGGGTTAGTTCACTCACTGATTTGATTCTTTCCAAAGTACTACGCATCAAACAAATTGAGGATAATGCAGGACTAACACTTGTCTCAGAAGGTGTTGAAGGCAATTATTTCGATATGCTGAATTACAGTGTCTTTGCATTGATTCACTTGCAGTAATTTGTTAAAAGACTGTTAATTCTGATTCACGAAAAAGATGTTCATCTACATTTATCAAAAATCGTCGCTATGAATAAATCGCTTAACATCAGTTCTTGGTCCATTCGCATCATTGTTGCTGGACTTTTCTTAGTTTCTGCTCTCGGGAAAATATTTCCTGATCCATCGATGTATGGAACGATTTCTACCTTTGAGGTGCAACAGTTGTATCCCATGGGTTTTTCGGAATTATTGGCCAAATACTTCTCTCGGACCTTAATCGGTATTGAATTTGCCTTAGGTTTTTTACTTTTATTTCCTTTTAATCTAAAGAAATGGGTGATTCCTTCCATTATTTTAATGTTGTCCGTATTTTGTATTCATTTGACCATCGAAATCATTACAAAAGGGAATGTGGGGAATTGCGGATGTTTCGGTAGTTTATTACCCATGACACCTGCTCAAGCCTTGATGAAAAACGTTCTTTCCATCGGCTTACTTGTCGTGCTGGTGTGGAAATTGGACGAAGTATTACCAAAAAAATCTAATTATTTAGCTATGTCAAATATTGTAACCGCTTGTATTTTAGCCATGTTCATGATAGTTCCGCTTTTTAAAAAAAGTACAGAGGCAGTCAATGCTCCTCAAATGGATCAGCCTGTAGATCAGGTAAAAGTAACAGTCAAGCCAGATTCCATTGCAACCGCTACAGCAATTGACACCACAGATGTCAAGGAGAAACCAATTGGTCCGAAGCAAAAGAAATCGGGATTTGCAAAATACTATGCCAACATTGATCAAGGAAAGAAACTACTTTGTTTTTTCGCACCTTCTTGTGAACATTGTCAAGCAACTGCGAAGGAATTAACAGAAATGCGAAAGGGAAATCCTGAGTTTCCTGAGTTACAGATTTTGTTTATGGATGAAGCCCCTGAGGAAATCCCGAATTTCTTCAAATTTGCCGGCGCAAGTTATCCTTATAAGGTGATTGAAATCATCGAGTTTTGGAATGCCATTGGAAACGAGAAAAATGTTCCAGGAGTATGTTATTTATGGAATGGAAATGTGATGAAATTCTATGAAGGAACAGAAGGTCCACGCAAATTCAGTGTCAAAGATTTAAAGCTTCAGCTTCAAAAATTAAAGAAGTAAACCAAGCCTTTTTCCGTTTGTTTTTCGGCTCAAATTCATGAATTATGACTATTTTCGAGCATGAGAAAGAAAATCCTTGCGGCAAATTGGAAAATGAATTTGTCCGCAGCTGATGCTCAAGAGTGGATCATCAATTTTAGCGAAGCAAATAGTTTGTATGCTGAGTTGGAATACCGATTGTACGCGCCATCAATATATATCCAGCAATTAACCGATCGCAAAGCGATTCATGTGGGTGCTCAAAATGTTCACAGCATGGATTTAGGCGCATTTACGGGTGAAATTTCCATCCCACAATTGAAAAGCGTTGGAGCGCAATCTGTTTTAATTGGACATAGCGAACGCAGAACTATTTTTAATGAAACGGATGCGTTATTATTGGAAAAAGTGGAAGCATGTTCCCGGAATTCTTTTTCGTTTATCTTTTGTTGTGGTGAAAACGAGGACTTGAGAATTGCAGGTGAACATTTACACTTTATTCGTGAGCAGTTGGCAGGTTTGCTGAGTCAAATGAAGTCGGAACAACTTGAACTACTTACGATTGCCTACGAGCCAATATGGGCGATTGGAACGGGTCAAAACGCGGATACTCATCAAATTACCGAAGTGCATGCTTTCATTAGGTCTATGTTGATGGAATTTTTTGGCGAGCAGGGCAGGACTATCCCTATCTTGTATGGAGGAAGTGTGAATGCGGAAAATGCAGAAAGCATATTTTCTTGTCCAGAAGTCGACGGTGGGCTCATCGGGGGCGCCTCGTTAAACGCAACACATTTTCTTCAACTAGCAAGCTTTTTACAATGAATTATTACGAATTAACCGTTGAATTATCTGATTTCGACGGATGGAACGATATTATTGTGGCTTATCTGGCGGATCTTGAATTCGAAAGTTTTCATGTGGAGACTCCTCTAGTGAAAGCGTATATCCAACAAGAAGCATTTGACGGCGAATCGCTGCAACAGTTGTTTGATGGAATAAATCAAGAGCAAGAACAGATTCAATCGTTCGAAATAAAGTTGATTCCACAGCAAAATTGGAATGCGGAGTGGGAAGCACAATTCGACCCAGTGTTTATTGGAGAGGACATTCGAGTGGTAGCACCGTTTCATGATTTGGATGATTTTTCGGGCATCGAAATTGTCATTGAACCAAAAATGTCTTTTGGAACAGGACACCATCAAACGACGCATTTAATGTGCTCCTCCATGATGGAGATGGATTTCGAAGGGAAACGCGTTTTAGACATGGGGTGTGGAACAGGCGTGTTAGCGATTTTAGCAGAAAAACGAGGAGCAACGGATATCATTGCCATTGATATTGAGGAATGGTCCGCTGAAAATTGCAGGGAAAATACGCTTAGAAATGCGTGTCAAAAAATCACTTCAATTCATGGTGGGGTAGAAGAAATCCCCATGAATGGCTTTGATTACATCCTGGCAAACATCAATAAAAACGTGCTAAAGTCCCAATTAGAAACCTATGTTAACCGAATGAACAGGGATGCAAAATTATTGCTTAGTGGTTTTTTTGTGTCGGATACAGAAGAATTAAAAAAGTTGGCATTGAGTTTGAAGTTGACTGAAGTTGCACAATTCGAACGTGAGGGTTGGGCAGTATTAATATTTAAAAAATAGCGAATGAGGTCAGTATTTTCAATCTTCTTATTGTGTTTTTTCAGTGGAAATCTTAGTGCACAAACGTTCCCAAAAGAACGGGATAAATTTGTGAAGGAATGGCAAAAATTGGTCCTAGACGACGATGCGGTTCCCTTTTTAAAAGAAGAATTGCCTCAAAGAATAAAAGGAAGCTTGTTGAATGAAACCCAGTTTCATCGCTTGGTTGATCAGTGCAATAAGTATGCAGAGAAAGAAATCCCGCTGTATCCTGAAATTTACCATTACATGATTGCAAGCATTTATCTAGTAGAAAATAAATGTCAAAGCGACTTGGTGAATCCTTGGTTTAAGTATGTGGATGACTACGCAAAAGAACCAGGGGAAGAGTTGACTGCTTTTTTGAAATTCTCTGCTAATTTTTTTAGGTATGGTTCGTTCTATCGAGAACCGACTTACCGTTGGACCTATTCCAAAGGGCAATTAGCATGGGAGGAAGGAAAAACGTTGAAAATAAAAGCGACAGGTATCGATCTAAAATGTTTAAAATACAATGACAACCAGAAATTGGAAGATTCTATTGTCATTTATGGAACGACTGGGTATTTTGATGTCATTCAAAACAAATGGCAGGCTTCCAAGGGAATCGTCACTTGGGAAAAAGTAAAGTTCTCGAAATCCGAAACCTTCGCCAATCTTCGATCTTATAAATGTGATTTTTCAACAGCCAAATTAAAGGTAGACACAGTTGAATTAACAACGCCCTATTTTAAAACCCCTATTTTAGGGAGGCTTCAAGACTTGACAAGTTTGGATTTAGGAGAGGGAGAGAAATCTCCGCAGTTCAATTCCTTCGAGAAACGATTAAAAATTCCAAACCTTCGCGATCAAATGGACTACGATGGTGGATTTACCTTGGAGGGTCCAGACTTTATCGGTAGGGGAACGTCAGATAAACCAGCTAAAATTATTTTCAAACGTCAAAATGCACCACTGTTTGAAATCAGTTCCATTTATTTTGAAATGAATCCTCAACAAATCATTTCGCGAAACGCTAAGGCAAAAATGCTCTACAAGTCGGGTGATTCGTTAATGATTCAATCTTGTTTCTTTACCTTGAATGAACAGAACAAGGAAATCACGATCAATGCCATTAAAAAGGGCGCTGAATATGTGCCGTTCATTGATTCTTATTTTCAAGTATACGTTTTTGCCCCAGTTTTGACTTGGAAATTCGGAACGCCTAATCCTTATTTTACTTACGAAGTTGGGACTGCTCAGGAACAAAAAAAGGCAAGTTTTCAATCCATGAATTTTTATGACCCTGCCATTTATGCTAAATTTCAAAGCATTGGTGCCGTTCATCCCTTTGTGCAAATTGCATCCCTGGTGAATAAATCCAATCGAATGGAATTGACGGAAGGTGAAGTTGCCAACGTTTTGAAAAAGACCATCGATCAGTCGAAACCTTTGTTGGTGGATATGGCTTCTTTTGACTTTTTAACATTGGATGGTGAGGCAAGAAAAGTGGTGATTTCACCCAAGCTTTTGGCTTATGCGGCAGCAAGTTCCGGTGAAAGCGATTATGATAACATCAGTATCCTTTCCGATTTGCGTCCCCAAACCATGCGGGAAACGAAAGAACAAATTGCAGCGGATGCATATTTGAGTGAAATGGCTCGGAATATGGAATTGAGAAACAAGGAAAAGCGCGGAACAAAAGCATATGCTGAGATACAGTTGGATTTGAATGAAATGCGCTTAAATCAAATTGATGCAGTCGCCTTATCTCAAGTGCAGCAGACGACGATTTACCCGGATTCGAACCATGTGACCATGTATAAAAACAGGGACATGGGATTCCGTGGATGGTTGGTAGCTGGAAAACTGGAGTTGCATACGAACTTTTCTAAATTTGACTACGAAGCATTTAAAATAAACCTATTGTCAACGGATGAAGCTAGCCTAAGAGTCATTCCATTGCGAAAGGAAGATGGTACAGAGCGCATCTATATGTTTAGTACGATTAAAAACATCAAAGGTGAACTCCTGATTGATGATTCCCATTCAAAGTCTGGAATAAAAGTATCCAACCCGCAGTTTCCCATTTTGAAATCAATTGCTGAATCGAAGGTTTATTACAATTCAAAGGAGATCTTGAAAGGCGCCTATGATAGCACACGTTTTTATTATGCCATTTCTCCTTTTGAGTTAGATAGTTTAGATAATTTCTCTGAAGCGAGTCTGCGTTTTGAGGGCAGTTTAAATTCAGCTGGAATTTTCCCTAAAATTCCTGAGCCATTAAAAATCATGAACGATTATTCCTTCGGTTTTGTTGCTCAAGCACCCGCAGAAGGATATCCCTTTTATGAAACGGACACGAAATATCAAAACAAAATTTTCCTTTCCAATAATGGTTTGCAAGGCACAGGAACCATTAACTTCCTTCAATCTGTATCTGTTTCAAAAAAGCTAACGTTTTTGCCAGATTCAACCATTGGATTAGCAGTCTTTGATAACAAAGAACTTGGAACAGGGGTAAGGTATCCGGTTGTTCATTCTGAGCAAGCCATGATCTCTTACCAACCTCGAAAAGCCCTTATGAAAGTTTCCAGTTATGGACAAAATCCATTACAAATGTTTAAGGAAAATGTAGCCATGAACGGGACGATTCTTTTGGATAAAAAAGGAATGACAGGAAATGGCATCATTGAATTCAAGGAAGCAAGCTTGAATTCAAAGGAATATGTCTTTACGAATGAGGACATCCTTTCAGAAAACTCTTCTTTTAGCCTTCGAAATCGCTTCAGCCAATATGGTGAAAATCCCTTGGCCATTCAGTCTGATGAATTGAAGACAAATATCAGTTTTAAGTCACGCATTGGTGAGTTTAGTTCCAATGGAACCAAGCGCATTATGTTTCCGGCAAATAGTTACTATTGCCAAATGGATAAATTCACCTGGTTTATGGATGGTGAATCGTTGGATTTTCAGAAGAACAAAGGTGGTGAAACTAGTTTTGAAAGTGGAGCCGATTTATCGCTCAACAACTTCTTCTCAACAGATGAAAAACAAGATACCCTTCAATTTAAATCCCTTAGTGCTAAATACGATTTAAAAACACAGTTGATTTTATGCAATTCGGTTGATTACATTCAAGTGGGAGATGCACGTATTTATCCGGATAGTTCGCGCGTTCGAATTCGAAAAGCGGCTGCCATGGATTCCTTAAAAAATGCAACGATTGTAGCCAATTACATCACGAAATTCCACACCTTCAAGGAAGCCAACGTGAAGATTTCATCGCGTAAATATTATGAGGGATCGGCAAAATACCCCTACTATGACCGAGACAGCAATCTAACCGTAATTCCAATGAGTTCCATTAAGTTTGTCAATGTGACCACCACAGCTCAAGGGGAGGTAAAAGAAAAAGATCGCTTTAAGTTGAGCAAAGAATTTGATTATTATGGTAGCATTATCGTGAAAGCATCGAATCAAGGATTGTTTTTAAATGGATCTACGCGCATTAATCACTCGTGTCAATACGATAAATCTTGGATGACATTTGAGGACACCGTATTGGCTAAGAATATTCAAATACCCATTAAGCCAGATCCTAAAAACGCGAAAGGTGAACGTTTAGCTGCAGGTTTCTTGTGGCACCAAACGGATAGGTCGGACAGTCTGCGCATTTATCCAAGTTTCTTATCTAAAACCGAAGGATCTGAGGATCCAAGTTTGTTCAGTTCGAACGGATATTTGCAGTTTAATCAAACCTTGAGTGAATATCAGATCGCAAGTAAAAATCGTTTGAATAAAATCGATTCTCTCAGCAACATGTTAACGCTTGATGTGAATACCTGTAAAGTGATTGGTCTCGGTGACATCGAACTTGGAATCAACACGGGAGATGTTAAAATGGAGCTTTACGGGAAAATTGAATTTGATCAAGAAAATAATAAAACACGCATCGCTTCCAATGCCAAAGTGAGTATACCTATTGCCGCCAATGTGATGGAAAACATGGCAACTAAAATCAAAACTCAAGTGGGAGCGAAGGAACTAGATATTAAAAAACCGAGCCTAGGATTGAAAAACACCCTGGTACATTGGTCTAGTCTCAAAGATGCCCAAGAGGTGTTTAAGGATTACGACGAGGATAAATTGCGGAAAATGCCGGCAAGTTTAGAACAAACATTCATTCTTTCAGACATCATTTTAGAGTCGTCAGGAGCAAAAGGAAGTTCGAAGAAGGTGGACAAAGGACTAATCTCTGTTAATAATCAAGTTGGCTTGGTAAGCATCAATGGCATTCCGGTCCTTAAGCAAGTAGAATTACACCAATTTTACCTTCAATCTTTTTCGGATGAAATAGCTCCAGGTTTTAAATGGGAATTGAGTTTATTGGATGATACAAAGTACTTTATGAATTATGAAATGGTTAAAAGAGACGGTGAACTACTGCTTTTCACAAACGATAAAACGGTAAATGAAACCATCTTAGCCATCAAACCTGAAAAACGTAAAACGAAAAATTTTAAATTTGATGTCATGGATGAGGTGACCGCCAAGAATTTACTTGCGAAATTCCGAGGTTATTTCTTATACAAATAAAGAAAAAATGCTTTTATTCTTAGTTATTTTATTTGGCTACCTCATTGGTTCGATACCAACTTCCGTTTGGGTGGGAAAAGCGCTGCATGGATGTGACATTCGTGAACATGGAAGCAAAAATGCGGGAGCCACGAATACGTTTCGTGTTTTGGGTAAGCGTTCTGGATGGTTCGTTTTAATTGTCGATGTATCCAAGGGAGTCATTGCCGCATGCCTTCCTCATTTTTTCGCTGAAACATGGTTGGTCGGTTACAAGGATGAATTTTTGATTCTACAACTTTGCGGATCATTTAGTGCCGTGTTTGGACACGTATTCCCAGTTTTTGCTGGATTCAGAGGTGGGAAAGGTGTGGCAACATCACTTGGAATTGTGATTGGAATTAATCCGTATGCGGCCATTGTCTGCTTAGTGATTTTTCTTGCGGTTTTTATCAGTTCGCGTTTTGTTTCCTTAGGCGCAATAACAGCTGCGCTGTGTTTTCCATTCATTAGTTATTTCATCATTAATGAAGATGCACGCATCATGATTGTGTTCACCATTGTACTAGGAACATTGGTCATCTTTGCTCACCGCAAAAACATCGATCGTTTGTTAAAAGGACAGGAAAACAAAATGAACCTTTTCTCTAAGAAGGCGTAAAAAGCCTAGAAAATACATTGTGTAGTTGAAACAAAAGTCCATTTCGTACCTTTTTGTTTGCTTTTTGCTGTTCCTTTTGGTTCAGAAAGGGTATGGACAATCCATTGCGTCAATTAAGAAAAGAGCCGATGCGGCGTTTGAAAAAAAGGAGTTTGAAGAGGCTAAAATTGATTACCGACAACTTCTGGCGCAAAATCAAAAAAACATAGAGTTGAATTACAAGTATGCAACTTGTATTTACTACACCGAGGACATTAAAAATGCACGAAAATATTTCGATTTCATTTTATCTAAAAAGGAAGTTGAATTTCCTCTGGAAACCTATTTTTACCTAGGTAAGATTTACCAGCATCAGTATTATTTTGAAACGGCAATAGAGCAGTTTTCGCTCCTCAAACAAAAAGACCCCAAATTAGCTGCGTCCTTTGAGGTCGAAAGTGAAATAAATTATTGTCGGGCTGCACTGGCAGGAATGAAAGATCTTCAAACTTTGGAGGTTATTCAAAAATCAGAACCTTTTGGAGCGGACTTTTATGAGCATTATCGGTTTGTGGATGACGGGTATAGTTTCTACAAAGCGAGTGAGGTCTTTTCCAAAGAAAATGCAAAACATAACTACGAGCCTATTTATGCCTTTAAACGTGGGATGAAATTCCGTGTTTTTGCGAGTTACGGACCTGAATCCTCCAGTTTAGACCTGTATGTTCAACGTAAAAATGCAGAAAACGAGTGGGATAAACCAAGTAAAATTCAAGGGATAGCCAATACATTGAAGGATGAAGCTTTTCCATTTTTCGATTCAGAAAATGGCTACCTGTATTTTAGTTCAAAGGGGCATGAATCGATGGGTGGATTTGACTTGTTTCGATCCATCTACAAATTGGATGACAATCAAAGCTCAAACGTTGAAAATTTACACTTTCCGTATTCATCTCCTAATGACGACTATTTTTATGTCCCGGATTTAATCAACGGAAATGCAAATTTCGCATCCAACCGAAATGGTAAATTAGCAGCCATTCAAACGTACCTTGTTCGTTCTTCAGCATCCACAAAAGAATTGTACTTTTTTACAGGGGTTTTATCTGACAACATCGATCCAGGGAATTCAACAGTAAAAGTAGAATTCATTGTTCCTGAAACAAATGAACGCTTTGGGCCTTTTATTAGCCGGGCAGACGGTAGTTACCTAGCTGGACTTCCAGGAGCGGGTTCATACCAAATGGAAATCAGTATAACCGGTTCCAATCAAATGTTCAAAGAGCTGGTCGTTTTACCAATCCTTGATGAGGACATGGAACTGCAGCAAGAGCTTGTTTACGCGATGGTTGATTCAAAAGAAAAATTGAAGGTTCTAAACCATGTTCGAACAAAACAAAACGAATCCTTACAATTACTGGGTGAGAAGATGAACCTCGCTGCAAACCTGGATGTCAATTTAGCTTCCTTTCAACGTAAAACGGTCTTGAGCACAGAACAGCAATTTCAACAAGAATGGGGTGTTGTTGCCAAGGATACGAATGCGTTCATTGCTATCATGACTGATTCATTGTTGGCTGCAGAGGTGAACTTGGAAAATCAAGTGAGGTTGACAAATTACCTTGCCACAGAACTGAGCAACTTACACAAAGCGTTAGAGGGACAAATGGCTGCGCTCGATGAACGCTTGGAAAAAGGAATTGGGACACTTGATGCAGCTGAAAATGAACAATGGTTGGAGCTAACCAAGCAAATGGAAAGTGAACTTAAGAAAACGGAAGAACAAATTCAATTCTTGGAAACCTGGATGCTCGCAAACCAACAACGTGGCATACCAAATGTAACTGTACTTAAAGGTTTGGAGAAATTGAATCAAGAATTGGCTCAATCGCAATTTCAACAAAATCAGGATGAACTGTTTTTAAGCCTAAAGGAGAATAAAACACTCATCAAGAATCAATTAGAAGTTGCAGGAGAGGATCTGTCTGCCGTCATTCGAGCCTATACGGAAAATCAACAGGAAGAATTGAAAGCGGAACGCATCCGCTACCAAGAACAAGGAGAAAACTTAGCGGAATTAGAGAAGGAAATTGCTTTTTTAAAAACGACTGTCCTGGCAGCAAAGGCCAAAGATCGTCCTGCGATTGAAGCAGAAATTCAAAAGAAAGAGCAACTGAGTAAGAGCATTTCACAAGAATTAATTGAATGGAATCAGTCCTTGTCTAAAAAAGAACAAGAAACCAAGCCATTTACTCAAATCGAAGAGGAAGTACAGAATGCGCTTATAGCATACGAACAAACACCTCTGCCAACGAGTGCGATTCCTTTTGACTTGACACAAGTAGAAACGCGACAGAAGGCAATTAGTCAAGCAAGAATTGAACAAAAACAAAAGTTGATCAGACAAGAGGAACAAGTCAAGGCGTATGGTGGACTTGATCCGAGGTACCAAACGGATATCCTGAAAATCAATGAGGAACAAGATTCGATCATAAGGGCGAGTCAATTGAAACAAAGAGAAGAAACACATTTAGCCTTGTTAAATCTGGCATTATCCAAGAATTCAACTGTGGATGAATCGCTTTTATCCGAACAAATCCAATTGACCGAAAACCGCATACAAAACCATGCTGAGTTTATTCAAAAAGCAAGCAATGTCGTTGTGAGGTCTTCTAATACCGAAAGCACTCAAACGGGTTCTTCGTCCACCAGAACAATAGAAGAAGGAACGAACACAACTACGGAGCTTGGCTCTAGCACCGAAACAACTCAAACGGGTTCTTCGTCCACCAGAACAACTGAAGAAGGAACGAACACAACTACGGAGCTTGGCTCTAGCACCGAAACAACTCAAACGGGTTCTTCGTCCACCAGAACAACAGAAGAAGGAACGAATTCAACTACGGAACTTGGAACAAGTACCGAAATAACTCAAACGGGTTCTTCGTCCACCAGAACAACAGAAGAAGGAACGAATTCAACTACGGAACTTGGAACAAGTACCGAAATCAATCAAACGGGTACTTCATCCACCGGAACAACAGAAGAAGGAACGAACACAACGGAACTTGGAACAAACACCGAAATCAATCAAACCGGTTCTTCGTCCACCGGAACAATGGAAGAAGGAACGAATTCAACTACGGAACTTGGAACAAGTACCGAAACAACTCAAACGGG
>Ga0208592_1000137_pt1 | contig 22067 bp, 16 predicted proteins | sample LakMenE18May10ns_FD_150712 | JGI IMG/M metagenome (GOLD analysis project Ga0208592, IMG submission 150712) | Freshwater microbial communities from Lake Mendota, WI - 18MAY2010 deep hole epilimnion ns (SPAdes) | ecosystem: Environmental > Aquatic > Freshwater > Lentic | place: Lake Mendota...
TAGTTATACGTACGAATCTTTTCGCTGCGACCACCACCACCGGTTTGGGCTTTGCGCTGGGCAGAAGCTTCAGCATCGTGTTCTTCTTGGCGCAGTTTCATAATGCGTGTGCGCAACACCTGCATTGCACGTGCCTTGTTTTGCAACTGACTACGTTCGTCTTGCATCGCAACCACCACGCCCGTTGGCCTGTGAGTAATACGCACGGCAGAGTCGGTGGTGTTGACGTGCTGACCACCTGCACCAGATGAACGATAAATGTCGATATCTAAGTCTTTTTCATCGATGAACACATCGACTTCTTCGGCTTCTGGCATCACCGTGACCGTTGCCGACGAAGTATGCACACGGCCTTGGCTTTCGGTTACCGGCACACGTTGCACGCGGTGTGGGCCACCTTCAAATTTCATGTAGGTCCACGCCAAGTCGCCACTCATGAGAATAACTACCTGGTTGATGCCGCCCAATGGCGAGAAATCGAGAGAAAGCGTTTCGCACTTCCAGCCTTGGTTCGCGGCATAAGCGCGATACATCTCGAGTAGGTCTGCAGCGAAAAGGTTTGCTTCTTCGCCACCTTCGGCGCCGCGAATTTCTACAATCACATTTTTGCCGTCGTTTGCGTCACGCGGCAACAAGAGCATCTTGAGTTCAGCTTCAAGCGACAAAAGCTCAGCTTCAGCACTGGCCAATTCCTCACGGAAAAGGTCACGCTCGTCACCCACGGTTTGCTCCATGAGTTCACGAGCAGCTTCGGCATTGCCTTGCGTTTCACGAATGGTGCGAATGCACTGCACGATGGGGGTCATTTGCTTATAGAGACGCGAAGCATCACGCAATTTGTTTTGGTCGCCAACAATGTCGGGGTCGCCAAGGCTTGCTTCAAGCTCTGCATAGTCGCGTTCTATGCCATCGAGGCGATCCATCATGATGGAGAGGCTAACTGTGAGTTCTTCGTTGCAGCAGGAATGCCAAGGAACCGAGCAGGCTTCGTGGCTTTTTCTGCAGCAAGCAGGTTTGTGCGCGTGATGTGCGTATCGGGCATTGCAATAACAAGTTCTGCAGAGGGGTCGATATAGCTGCGTGCATCAAGTGCGAAGGGAACAATGTCGGGGTCGGCACCAGTAGTGAACACAACAATGAATTGTTGACCGCTCGCATCTTGCGCTTTACCCACACAGGGCACCACATCGAGCACGTTGCTACGAGCAAATGGCGGGTCGCAAGGTTCTAGCGACACTGCACCAACAAGACCTGGTTCATTCACCACACGCGCGCGCAACATCCGCTCTGGCGCCAGACGGTTAAACGGATGCGGTTCGGCATCGGGGTGGCGTTGTTTTGCTACCGATGCAACAACGCCTGCCAATGCTTCTTGTTGTGGCTTATTGCCATGCAACAACACAAATGCTTCTCTGTCGTGTGCACCCATTCCCACTTCCAGACGCACCTCGGCGGTATATGCATCGGTTACCGCACGACACACTTCAAGGCCAAGCACTTCACCGGTAACAATGCCGTGTTCAACATGAGGAACTGCACCACCCGACGCGATGAGATCGATGAAAGCTAAGTGTTCAGGCAATGCTGGTGTCGCTTCAACATGGGGCACGGCAATAGCGGGTAACAACACGCGGTCATTGACGTGCCAAACGGTGATGGGAAAAGAAAAGTGTTCAGCCTGACGAGCAAGCACGCCTGTATTTTCTTCGGCAAGCACGTGTAACGCAGTTGCACCTTCTTTGAGAGCCCACAACAATGCTGGACCGAGCCCACGTTGCGGGTTGTCGCTCACCAATACCCATACGTCGGTTCCGTGCTTCACTGCAGCACCGCGCGAAAAGCCGAGCGGCTCGAGATCGGATTCGGGAATGCTTTTGCCGAGATGCTCGTGGACGAGGACGCGCAACTTCAGAGAAAGGAGTTGGCCTTTTCGAGAGTCGTCAAGCGACACGGGCGTAACCGAAGAACGTCGAATTAGGAGTTCTTGGACTTGCGCTCGCCGTAGCGCTTGTTGAAGCGCTCCACGCGACCACCAGTGTCGACCAGTTTTTGCTTACCGGTGAAGTACGGGTGGCACTCATTGCACAATTCAACGCGGAAGTCTCCACCTTTGGTGCTGCGTGTGGTGAAAGTGTTACCACATGAGCAAATGACGTTGGTGTCTACGTATTGGGGATGAATTTCGGTCTTCATGGCTCTCCGGAGTTCTTAGCAGTGGAATGAGTGTATCGGGCGAAAAGCGCCCTACATCGAGGGTTGTTTAGCGATTTCTGACAAGAATTCGTCGTTATTACGGAACGATTTGAGGCGATCGATGAGCAGTTCGAGCCCTGGAGCCCCATTTCCATCGGCAGCAAGGCCCGAGAGCACGCGGCGAAGTTTCCAGACCAACTGCAATTGCTTGGGCGGGAAGAGCAGCTCTTCGTGACGAGTGCTCGATGCATCGACATCGATTGCTGGGTACACGCGACGCTCGGCGAGGCGACGATCGAGGCGCAATTCCATGTTGCCGGTTCCTTTGAATTCTTCAAAGATGGCATCGTCCATACGGCTGTTTGTTTCCACCAGACACGTGGCAAGGATGGTCAGACTTCCACCCTCTTCTACGTTGCGTGCAGCACCAAAGAATTTCTTCGGTGGGTACAAAGCACCTGCGTCGATACCACCCGACATCACACGACCTGTTGCCGGAGCAGCAAGGTTGTATGCGCGCGAGAGACGCGTAATGCCGTCGAGAACAACAACCACGTCTTTGCCAGCTTCCACCATGCGCTTGGCTTTTTCAATTGCCATTTCCGCAACGATGGTGTGCTCTTCAGACGGACGGTCGAAGGTAGACGAAATGACTTCACCACGAACGGTGCGCTTCATGTCGGTTACTTCTTCAGGACGTTCATCGATGAGCAGAACAATGAGGTCAACCTCGGGGTTGTTCTTTTCAATAGAGCTCACGATGGTCTTCATGATGGTGGTCTTACCCGCTTTTGGCGGAGACACAATGAGCCCACGCTGACCCTTACCAATTGGCGCAATGAGGTCGATAATGCGTGCAGTCATGTTGCCCGGATCGCTGTCGTCTTCAAGACGCAATTTGGAATCGGGGAACAATGGAGTGAGATCTTCAAAACGCGGACGCTTTTTTGCATCGTCTGGCGACTTGCCATTCAACGTAGCGATGTCGAGCATTGCAGGGTTCTTTTCGCCACGTGCAGCGGGGCGTGCCATGCCAGTGACATGGTCACCTTTACGCAATCCGTACTGACGTGTTTGCTTCACCGAGATGTACGCATCTTCACGAGTTGGCAAATAACCATTCACGCGCAAGTAGCCGTAACCCTCGTCGCGCAGGTCGAGGTAACCCGACACTGCTACTGGCTCTGTGCTTATTGGATCGTCTGAAACATCAACATCGGTTTCATAACGGTCGGTGCCCTGTGGGCCCTCATCGTCACGACGTCCTTTACGACGGCGACGGTTGCGATTGCGATTGCGATTTGCTGGGTCGTTGTCAAAACGTGAACCCTGTTGGAAACCTGGCTGACCGCCGGGCTGACCACCTTGCTGACCACCTTGTGGACGCGGGCCACGATCGTTTTGCTGGCGATCGTTTTGTGGACGCGGGCCACGATCGTTTTGCTGGCGATCGTTTTGTTGGCGTGGGCCACGATCGTTTTGTTGACGGTCGTTGTGCGGGCGATTCGGGCGATGACCTTCAGAAGCGGTCTTCTCGAGCGTTCCTTCATGCTCAGCGAGCTCGAGTTCCCACTCTGACAAAGGTTCACCGTCGATGCCAATGACTACACGTGGTTCGGTTTTAGCGGCTGGTGCTTCTTTCGGAGCAGCTGCCTCTTTTGGTGCTTGCTTCTCAGTGCGGGCAGGGCGCTTCGTCTCTACCGGTGGAGCTGTTTGCTCCAAAATTTTGTCGATGAGTTCAGCCTTTTTGGCACGCGAAACCGACTTCACACCCAGTGCTTGGGCGATTGCCATGAGTTGTTCACGGTCCTTAGATTCGAGTACTGATTGCTCTAGTGCTTCTGCAGCCATTGCTGCCACCTTTCATATGCCATCTCATGTGCGTTCAGGTCATCACGGCGAAATAAGTGAATGTTCACGAGATTTCGCGCCGATACACCGCAAAAGCAGTAATGAGCGGGAGCGGGACGCCGCTTCGGAAATCAATCTCGGCAACCCGAGATGTGACCACCATAGCCACCTGGGGAACTTGTTGCAACGCTCAGCGCGAATTAAGCGCCCGAGGTGAACCGAGCAACGGCATTTTGTACCGCTTCCAGGTCGTTTTCGACCGCGGTCACATATTCCTCGTGGTCAAAGAGGTCTGCAAGATGCGCAGGCAACGACGGCCGGCTCCCCGTTGCTTTTTCTACCGCATCAGGGAACTTGGCCGCATGTGCAGTAGCCAATGTAACCATCGGAATATCGGCTGCTTGATGCTGACGTGCTCCGAATACACCCACCGCAGTGTGCGGGTCGATGAGCTGCCCAGTTTTTTCAAACACATCGCGAATCACTTCAAGTGTTGTTGCATCGTCACACCGTGCTGCACGAAAGACCGGTGCGAGCCAGGTGTTGTATTGCTCTGGGCTCACTGCAAATGCACCTTCAGAACGAAAGCGACCCAGTTGATCGGCAGTGCGTGCACCATCGCGGTTGTTCATTTCAAAAAGCAACCGTTCAAAGTTTGACGACACTTGAATGTCCATGCTGGGGCTGAGCGTTGGCAGCACGCTTTGTGCGCGCATCTCTTGTGTGGCAAAAAAGCGCGTCAAAATATCGTTGGAATTTGAGCCAACGATGAGTTGATGAATAGGTGCGCCCATTTGTCGCGCAATCCAACCCGACAAAACGTTGCCAAAGTTGCCGGTAGGAACACTGAAAGAAACGCCATTGCTAATGGAAACACCACTAGAGGCCAACTGCTGCGCTGCAGAGAAGTAGTACACCACTTGGGCCATGATGCGTGCCCAGTTGATGGAGTTCACTGCCGACAGGCGTTGTTGTTCACGGAATTTTTGGTTGTTGAACATTGCCTTCACGAGGTCTTGGCAATCGTCGAAGGTTCCATTCACCGCAAGTGTTTTCACATTGGGTGAATTCACTGTGGTCATTTGGCGTCGCTGCACATCGCTCACGCGGCCCTCTGGATAGAGAATGACAATTTTTACTCGTGAGCAATTTTTCACGCCGTCAATTGCTGCGCTACCGGTATCGCCACTTGTTGCTCCAACAATGGTGATGTGCTCGTCACGTTGTTCCAGAAGCAAGTCAAACAATTGACCCAAAAACTGCAGAGCCACATCTTTGAACGCCAAGGTCGGGCCGTGGAAAAGTTCCAACATCCAGTGATTGGCTTCCAATGGAACTAGTGGCGTGACACGTGGGTCGCGAAATGTGGAGTACGCAGTGCTGCAGAGTTTCTGCAATGTGTTTGCATCAATTTCGTCGCCAATAAATGGCGCCATCACCGACGCTGCGAGTGATGCGTAGTCGGTGGTCAAGGTGTCTGGAGCAGACGGCCACTGTTGCGGAACGTACAAACCACCATCGGTCGCTAGACCAGCAAGTACAGCATCGGCAAACGAGAGGACGGGTGCAGTGCCACGAGTTGATACGTACTGCATGAGTTACTGCCCTACAACTCGAATGAAGTCGCCCGATCGTTTGACTACTGCAAGACCTGCGAAATCGCGCAAACACTTTTGGACCGAAGCTTCTTGTGCAAGGTGTGTAATGAAAACAAGACGTGCATTTTCGCCAATGCCTTCTTGTTCGGCCGTGCGAATGCTCACGCCGTTTTGCGCAAACACGCCAGTGATGCTGTGTAAAACACCTGGTTGGTCGAGTACTTCAAGTGCCAACATGTATTCGCTGTGCGTTTTATCTATTGCGGTGAAGCGTGGTTTCGAGAACGAACCCAACATGGCGTGCGTGCCTTTTTTCAAGTTCACTGCAGCGTCAATAGTGTCGCCCAGTACCGCACTTGCCGTTGGGCTGCCACCGGCACCGCGGCCGTAGAACATCAGTGACCCCACTGCATCGCCCTCGACGAACACGGCGTTATACGCCTCGCGCACGCTGGCAAGTGGGTGGTTGAGCGGCACCATTGCAGGGTGAACACGCACGGCAAGTTCTTGCGAATCTGCATCGATTTCCGCAATGGCAAGCAACTTCACTACATAACCAAGTCGTTTTGCCACAGCAATGTCGGCCGCTGTAACCGTAGTAATTCCTTCGCGATGAACATCGTGTGAAGTGACGTTGGCACCAAATGCGATGCTCGCAATCACTGCGCACTTTGCAGCCGCATCGAATGCTTCAACGTCGGCTGTGGGGTCGGCTTCGGCATAACCCAAAGCTTGAGCTTCAGCAAGAACTGCTGCGTAGTCGGCACCCTCTTCTGTCATCTTCGTCAAAATAAAGTTTGTGGTGCCATTCACAATGCCCATGACACGGCGAATAGGTTCGCCACGCAAACTTTCACGCAACGGACGAATGAATGGAATGCCTCCAGCAACTGCGGCTTCAAAGAGAAGGTCAACACCTGCGGCGTCGGCAGCAGCAAAAAGTTCTGCGCCATGCTCAGCAAGGAGTGCTTTATTTGCCGTGACCACTGGCTTGCCTTTGCCCAGTGCTTGGGTGATGAGGTCGCGAGCGGGCTCAATTCCGCCCATGAGTTCCACCACAACATCGACATTGGGGTCATTGACCACGTCGAGCGGGTTTGCAGTGAACGCTTTCGCGTCAAGCGACACGCCACGAGCACGTGAAATATCGCGCACGGAGGCTCGGGCAACCACCAAAGTGATGCCTGTGCGCTGAGTAATAGTTTCGGCACGCTCGTGAACAAGGTTGATAAATGCCGCTCCGACATTTCCCACACCAATAACGCCTAAACGCACCTCTTGCTTCATCCCTTCAGGCTATAACCCACTTTTAGTGTTCTCGGCGCCGTATGTCCCGCTTTTCGTGACGAAACGCGCCGAGAAACCAAAATTTGTGGCGCTCTCATGTGACTAATGCACACAGTCAGGTATGTACCACAACACACTTCAGCAATTCGCAGATCAATTCGGCCTCATCGCCCATGGCGAGGTCGTTCCTGCTCACGTTTCTCGCTCTTCTTGGAGTCGCGCAGTTCATCGTGGCTATCTCTCTATTCTCCAGCCTGGAATTGGCGCGGTCACCAACACGCTGCAATCACCAGAGCAACGAATTGCTGCTGCAGTTCGAGCATCTGGGAAAGATGCGATGGCGGGAGGAGCAACTGCGGCTTGGCTACATGGTGTATCACTTCCATTTATTGAACCCATCCATATTCTGAGCCCCACGCGGCCACTTCATCGCAAACTTGTTGGCGCTGTCGTGCATCGCCCAATTGATACTTATGACCTGTCACCTTTCGACACGCAAGGAATTCCCTCTACTTCACCATTTCGCACGCTGCTCGATACGTGCGCATGGAACCCCACACTTGCCCACCGCGTGCTTGAACATTTCTTAGTTGCCGATCAATTCACTATCCAATCTGCATGGCGACAACTTTTTTTTCATGCGAAACAGGGTCGCCCCGGCATTACGCAGTTGAAAAACCTCCTGAATAAATGGGACCTCGACACTGCACAACCCGAAAGTGTTTTGGAAGCAAAAATGTTGTCCCTTTGTTTCATGAACAAGTTGCCTCCATTTGAATTTCAGGCTCAAGTTGGCAATCACCGTGTTGATTTTCTCTGGCGGCAGTATCGAGCAATTGTGGAATGTGATGGGTTTACCTATCACGGGTCAACTCGCGATGCTTTTGAAAATGACCGTCTTCGCGATGCGGAATTGCAATCTTTGGGATACACGGTGTGGCGCTTTTCATTCCGACAGATTGCTTTTGAGCCAAAACTTGTCGCTGCGCACCTCGAAAGAGGTTTCTCGGCGCAAAATGTTGCAAAAAACGTGACATACGGCGCCGAGAACACTCAAGGGGGAGGGGGGATCTGCCGATAATCATCATGTCCGCACAACTACCCTTTGGAGGAACATGATCCACGCATCCTCAACTCAACTTCGTCGCATCATCGTTGCGGCGGTCTTGTTGAGTACCTTCCTCTTCGCGGTACCCACTCCCCCTGCGTTTGCAGACGAATTCGCGGGTCTACCCCCCGCATCAATTTTGGTGAACGGCAAAGGACATGGCCACGGGCGCGGCATGAGCCAATACGGCGCACTCGGCTGGGCCACCACCTACAACAAAACCTGGCAAGAAATTCTCGACTTCTATTACGGCGGCACCACGTTGTCGCCACTCACCGATGCAGACGCGGATCTCACACCCAACGGCGTCATGAGCGTGCGACTCACCGCCCTCGATAACAAACAAACAGCAATGGTGTCAGAAAATGCTTCGCTGCTTCTTGAGAACGACCCCGTGCCGGGTCGCAAATGGGCGGCGCTTGTAGTGCGCGAGATTGCAGGCACTGTGGGCACGTATCGCGTATGGGGAAGCACCACACCAACTTGTGTTGCTGAACAATCTGACCCCGTCGCAAACAAATTCGTTCTCGTTGCCGACATTGCTGGCCCCACCAATGTTTCAACAACTCTCAGCAACGATGCATCTGCAGCAGTGATGCCGAATGATGCAATTGGCATATGTGAACCCGCGGGTGCCACGCGTTACTACCGCGGAACCATTCGTGCCGTGAACGGAACCGACAAAGAAAATCGCACCGTCAACCTGGTGAAACTCGACGATTACTTGCGTGGAGTAGTTCCTCGTGAATCACCTGCGTCTTGGGGAGACCTTGCCGGCGGAGCCGGGATGAATGCTTTGCGTGCGCAGGCAGTTGCTGCGCGTTCATATTCTCTTGGCCAAAAGCGCTATAGCTACGCCAAAACCTGCGATACGCAGTCGTGCCAGGTGTACGGCGGTGCAGCACTTCGCGAGAAGGTAGGCCGCCCCATTGCAGTTTTGGAAGACATGCGCACTAACACTGCCATTAGCGACACCAGTGGATTCATTATGCGTAACGCAAAAGGTGGTGTGGTGAGCACTGAGTTCACTTCGTCGAACGGTGGCCGCACTGCCGGCACAACTTTCCCCATGCGTGTTGACGATGGTGACATTGCGGCCGATTCATCGGACCTCAATTGGAGTGCGGTGATTGATGCCAAGAGTATTCAAAAGAAGTATCCGAGCATTGGCGTGCTGCTTTCTGTTGTCACCACCCACGACGGGCTGGGAAGCGATTGGAATGGTTATGCAACCAAAGTCACCATTTCTGGCACAGCGGGCGTCGTGAGCGTGAGTGGATGGGATTTCAGATCAGCATTCGACCTGCGTTCTCCGTGGTATGAAACCACACCGGTTTACGGCTCAACAGCAACGTCAACAGTGGTCGGGCCGATGTTGTTCATTGGTGACTCGGTAGGGGAAAGTATTACTTCCGAGTTCAACAGCATTGTTCGTCCGGCATACCCCAATGTCGATTACCAAGCGCAGAGTTCACGGTGCCTGATTGGGGCAACATGCGTGGGAACACCCGATGGAATTACCATCATCAACTCACTACCTGCAGATAAGACACCGGCAATCGCTGTTATTCAACTGGGTTATAACGATTCATCGAGCACCTTTGGCGCCGAAGCCGACCAAGTCGTTGCTGCTCTCACCGCCAAAGGCGTGCAGAGAATCATTTTCATCAACATGTCTACGCGACGCACAACAGCGGGGTATGACGTATCGAATGCAGCACTCGCCAGGATCGCTGCAACATATGCAAACGTCACCCTGTTCGACTGGAATACATATTCATCTGACATTCCAAGGTGGCGCTGGTTTGTAAAGAACGACAATGTGCACCTCACGGCAACAGGACAAACCGAGTTTGCGTTATACATTCGTGCACAACTCGATGCACTACGTGCTCAGAGTCTGCTCCCCCAAACACCAGGTGCTCCCGATGTGGTGATTGGTTTACCACTGCGCGCCAACCACAGAGGCGACATGGTGAAATTGGTACAGAAGTCGTTGAACACCGCGTTCAAATTGAAGAAAAAAGCGATTCCTACCGATGGTGTTTTCGGTAAGACCACCAAAACACTCGTCATGAAATACGAAGCAGCAATGGCTCTACCTGTTGATGGCGTTGTTGACGTTGAAGTGTGGAAAAGCCTTGGCCTCGACAAAAAGCCCCGCACATCTGTGTTGCGCCTCGGCGCGAAGCATCCGTCGGTGAAAGTGCTCCAAGCAACGCTGAACCGCGTGCTCAAAACTTCTGTGAAAACGTCCGGCTTCTACGACCGCCCCACGGTGTTTTACGTGAAGCAATTCCAACAGCGCGCAAAGCTGCCCGCTACGGGCAACGTGAACCGCGCTACTTGGCTGGCGTTGATGACGACCGCAGATCGTCTATAGAAACACCAAAGCGCTGAGCCCACGCTTCATCGCTCACCATCTCGGGGTAATACGCACGGTATTCACGCTTCAAGCGTGGGTAATCGCGACGCAAACGCATGAGCGATACACGCAAGGCCTTCATATCGCGCCAGAAACGTGGCGTGTCGCGCACCAACACGTAACCCTCGTCGAGGCGTGGGTGGCGATGCAAAATACTGTTACGGCGCGTAGCTAAGCCCACCGCGCGTGAGTTGATGGGGGCAACACCCATCTTTTTGGAACGCAACCACTGCGGGAGTATGTAACCACCAACAAGTGGTACCGCAGCAATAAAGCCAATGAGACGAATGGGCTTTGGAATACCAGCAGGAATTTGAATTGCGCTGAGTTCAGCGTTCAGTGGCCCAGCTTTTTCTTCGGGGCATACGCGCACTTCATCGTGCATTGCGGCATGGTCAATATTGCGCCAAAAATCGGGACCTTCTAAATAGTGGTCAAGTCCTTTCAACATGTATTCCAAGCTGGCATAGCGCAGTGAGAAAATGTTGCGGAACCCAAACGACAACGTGCGATACGCCGTGTGATACCACTTGTGCTGGTCGTAGACCAATGTTTCTACCAACAACATGTTGCGGGTTTCGTAGTACAGAGTCATTGGCCCGTTTTTGAGGGCAAAGTCGGCGTGCCACACTGCAACACCTTTCATGGTGATGCTGTGTTCGCCAGTGTGCATGAGCCCGTAAGCAACATCGTCGCCACGCACGAAGACTGGTACTGGGTTCTCTTTGCCAACTGCAATAGGGAACGCGGTATACCACCAGGCGGTGTATTCAAACTTCGGCTCGAGTTCATCGGCTAGCACTGTGATGCGATCGCGCAGGTCGTCTTCACGGCCAACTGCACGCAGCGGATACGTGTAACGCCATGCATAGTGTGCGCCAGCTTCAAACTGCATCCAGGGAATTTCTTCTGAGATCATTGCACCGTGAATGCACAACTTGTCGTCGGTTGCGTAGCGGAACATCGCGATGGTACGTACTAAAGATTCCACTTCAAGTGAAATGTCGTCGTCCATGAACAACACGTGGGTGGTCCACCCATCGTTGCGCGCATGAATGAGACCGCGCGCAAAACCACCTGCACCACCCAAGTTGGGGTTGGGAATGAGCGTTGGGTTCATTCCTGAACTTGCTGGAACTTCTAAGTTGCGCCCGTTGTCGACAATGGTGGCGCGGAACGATTGTTCGATGCTTGGCACTTCAGTAATGAGTTGACGCATCCGCTCGACGTTGGCAAGCACATAAGGCTGGCGATTGAACGTGGTGATGACCGCATTCATGCGCACTTCTCGCAACGGGGCAGCACCTGAATACCAACCACCGCTGAGCAAACGACCACCGTTGTCGCTATTGCGGCGAACACTGACGTAATAGGAATCGACTGTGGTGTCTTGCAGATCACACACACGTAGGTTCACTACACCGGCACTTTGCGCAACATGTGTAAGAACAATGCTTTCTTTTAAGCGCTTCACAGCAACTACTTCAATTTCACATGGCCCTGACACTTCAAGCACCGCATGCAGCGCATTCACAGCCGATTTACGCCGCCAGCGTGCTGCGGGGAAAACACCGAAGTAGGTGTCGAAACTTTGTACATTGCCCGCAATGCGCTCGTAAAGCGGTGGCTCGAGCGTGTCGGCGCGCGCTGGCAAAATGCGTTGCAACAGATTGACGTCGGGAAATGCGGCAACAGACATCAGAGTGGATCCACCGAGAAGGGCGATACTGCAGAGTCATTTTCCCATGCAGTGAGCAATGCTCGCACTGCGCCAAGAGCTTCGTGAATTGTGACGTCCATATCGAGATAACGATATGTTCCCAAGCGGCCTACAAAGGTGATGTTGCTCAACTTCCCCACTTCATGCACATATTGCTGCAGTTGACCTTTTTCTTTCACCAAACGAATGGGATAATACGGAACATCGTTGGGGTCGGCAAGGCGACTGTATTCGTGATACGTGACCGTTTTTTGATGTGTTTCCCATGGCGCAAAGTGCTTGTGTTCGGTAATCCGCGTGTAAGGCACATCGGGGTCGCCGTAGTTCATGACCGCACAGCCTTGGAAGTCGCCATCGTGTAATTGGCGTTCGAAGTCGAGCGTGCGGTAGCCCAAGCGGCCGTGCTCGAAACCAAAATATGCGTCGATGGGGCCACTCCACACCACGTGGTCGGCAGCTTCAAGGTCGGCGCGCGACTTCACCACACCCAAGGTGACGGTGATGCCGGGGTGGTCGAGAATATTGGCCACGATGGGCGTGTAGCCATCGCGCGGAATGGCCTGATATGGGTGATTGAAGTACGAATCGTCGTAGTTGAAACGCACAGGTAAGCGCGCCAAAATGCTTGCAGGCAATTCCACAGGGTCAACGCCCCACTGCTTGCGGGTGTAACCGTCGAAAAATGCTGCGTACAGCTCTGGCCCAACAAACCGCAGGCCCTGATCGCGAAATGACTGTGGGTCGGTAATGCTTTGGTCGCCAATGGAAGTGATGAACGCTTCAGCCTCTGCTGGCGTAAAAGTTTTGCCGAAAAATTGATTGATGGTGAGCAAGTTGACTGGCAATGAAAACACTTTGCCCTGCGTGGTTGCTTTCACCTTGTGGTTGTACGGCATCATGTTGCCGAAGCGATTCATGTACTGCCACACGTGCTCATGAGCAGTGTGAAAAATATGTGGCCCATAAACATGCACCATCACATCGTCGTCTTGACGCTCTGTATGACAATTGCCTGCTACATGTGGTCGCGAGTCGAACACATCGACACGATGACCTGCCTCGGCGAGTTCACGAGCGATGACCGCACCCGAGAATCCGGCACCAACGATGGCTATATGACGAGGGCGTACAGGCACCCTGCCAGCCTAGTGAGCCATCTGTGGCCCGCAGAGTCCTTCGAGGTCACGTACCTGAATGAGATCGCGGTTGGCATAGGTCACAGGGTTCGATGGATCGGCACGCAACTTGAACGTACGGAAAATCATCTCGGTGGTATCGACCGCAAGAATGCGACCAATGAGTGGCTCGCCAAGTTTCAAAATGACCTTGATGGTTTCAAGCGCCTGGATGGAACCGATAATGCCCGGCAATACGCCAAGAACACCAGCTTCTGCGCAACTTGGTGCGAGTTCTGCTGGAGGTGGCTCGGGAACCATGTCGCGATACGTAGGACCTTCGAGCGGGTGAAAAACACTCACCATTCCTTCAAAGCGGAAAATGGAACCGTGAACAACTGGGATGCCCAACTTCACACTGGCATCGTTCAACAAGTAGCGGCTGGGGAAGTTGTCGGCACCGTCGACAATGACGTCGTAGCCAGCAATGATGTCCATGATGTTGCTTGCGTCGAGGCGCGTGTCGTAAGTAACCACGTTGACATCGGGGTTCATGAGCGTGAGTGTCTTTTTTGCACTATCTACTTTGCGATCGCCAATGCGGTCGAGGTTGTGCAAAATTTGGCGCTGCAAGTTCGACGCATCAACAACGTCCATGTCGATGATGCCAATGGTGCCCACACCAGCTGCAGCTAAATACAAGGCTGCTGGTGAACCAAGGCCACCTGCACCAAGCATGAGCACCTTTGCGCCGAGCAATTTTGCTTGACCTTCAACGCCAACTTCTGGCAACAACAGATGGCGCTGGTAGCGATTGCGCTGCTCAGGTGTGAGTGTGACAGGAAGCTTCCAGGTGCGGCCTTCGTCTTTCCATTTACCGAATCCGCCGTCCATGGAAACAACGTTGGTGTATCCCATTTCAGTGAGAGTTTGTGCGGCAAACGCACTACGTACACCACCGGCGCAATACACCACCACAGGTGCAGCCTTGTCGATGATCTTGCCTTCAATTTGTGCTTCTAAGTGCCCGCGAGGAATGTGCAACACATCGGGCAACGCACCTTGGTCGAACTCATCTGGCTCGCGAACATCGAGCACAATGACTCCACCAGCTTGAATGCGCTTTTGCGCTTCAGCGGTGTCGACCTCGGTAATTTGCGCTTTTGCCTTCGACAGAAGGTCACGGAATGTAGCCATGCCTAAATGCTACCTGATGGGTCGGGTTTCGGCTCGGGGCTCTTTTGCAGTGCTTAAGCCACTAATTGCGGCAAGAGAATACTGATATCGCCCAGCAAAACCGCATCGGCATAGCGGTCCATCTCGGTGGGCACGCCGTTCACAATGATGATTTTTGCTCCCGCTGCTTTTGCCCGAGGCACGGCATTAGCCGCCGGGAACACCGACAAGGTGGAGCCCACAGCAACAAACACATCGCACTCTTCACTCACCTGCATGGCACGCGCAATGACCTCGGGCACCAGTGCCTGACCAAAACTAATGGTGTCGCTTTTGAGAATTCCTCCACACGCTAAACACTGTGGATCTTCCTCGCCGCTACGTACTCGTTCAATGGCGTGCTCCATAGGAAGTCGCTCATGACAACTCCAACATGCGGTGCGAAACATCGTGCCGTGCACTTCAATCACAAGCTCGGGTGAATTTCCTGCACGTTGATGAAGCTCGTCAATGTTTTGCGTAATGAGACCGTGCATTTTTCCTTGCTGCTCCAGTTGCACAAGTGCAAGGTGCCCAGGGTTGGGTTGTGCAGTCCAGGCTGGTGAAATGAGCCGATTCTGCCAAGCGATTTTGCGAATCTCTTCGTCTTCTAAATAGTGCTTGAGCGTTGCCACTTTTTCAGCTGCTGGGTTACGCGTCCACACACCATTGGGCCCACGAAAATCGGGAATACCAGAATCGGTAGAAATACCCGCTCCTGTGAGCACGGTGACACGCTCGGCACCTGCCAACATCTCTTGAGCAAGCTTCAGTAGTTCTTCCGACATTGCTTCATTCTTGCTCTCTTGGGTTCATCAAACAATTTGTGTCACCAAGTGCCCAACAATGCACACATATAGGCATGAACTCAACTGCAACTGTTCTTCACGATTCCGAAACACTGGTGGTCTACCCATGGCTTGACCCTGTGGTCGACTCCACCGGCTTCGAAGTACGCAGCGACTACGTCGAGCACTATTGGCTCGGCATACTGGGGCCTACTTCTACCTGGCTTTTGCGCCGCTTAGTGAGCGGCTTCGACCACTATCCCGACGGATACGAACTCAACTTGCCAGAAACCGCAGCAGCACTCGGGTTGAATTACCGCACCGACAAAGAATGCCCCTTCACGCGCGGAATTGACCGTTTGGTGATGTTTGGTGTGGCGCAGAAATACTCTTACGGGCTCGCCGTACGAACACGTATACCTGCGTTATCGGCACGACATGTTCAACGCCTGCCCCAGCACCTCCGCGAGACACATGCAATGTGGCTCACAAATACAACGAGTTAGACAGGCTTGAAACTGGTCACGGTGTCAATAAGAAGACGCGTGCCAAATGCTGTTGCACCTCTTTGCATCCAACCATCGTCGCCGTCAACTTTCATTGGCCCAGCAATATCGAGATGCGCCCATGGCGTATTGCCCACGAACTCGCTCAAGAACAAACCTGCAGTAATGGTGCCACCAGCTGGCCCACCAATATTGCGCATATCGGCAACAGTGGAGTCGAGCAAACGACGGTATTCCTTCACTAACGGCAGTTGCCAAATGGGTTCATCGACGCGAGCCGCTGCATCTTCTAGTTGAGAAATGAGCTTGTCGTTGGTTCCTAAAACGCCAGCAACTTTTTCGCCGAGTGCTACCAGGCAGGCTCCGGTGAGTGTTGCAATGTTGATAATTGCCGATGGCTTGAGTTCAGCAGCAAGCGAGAGACCGTCGGCCAAAATAAGGCGCCCTTCAGCATCGGTGTTGTGAATTTCTACCGTTTTGCCGTTACGCATGGTGAGTACGTCGCCAAGTTTCAACGCACTACCTGAGGGCATGTTGTCGGTGCACATGAGAAATGCGGTGACCCGCGTTTGGCACTTCAAGGCACTGAGCGTGCTCATGGTGGCCAACACTGCAGCAGCGCCGCTCATGTCCATCTTCATCACCGCATGCGATGGGTCGGACGGCTTCAAACTGATGCCGCCCGAGTCGTACATGACACCTTTACCTACAAGCACAACGTGTTGCTTTTTGCCCGCACCCTTGGGGTTGTACGACAACTTCACCATGCGTGGTGGCTCAATGCTTCCCTGGTTCACACCAATCATGCCGCCACAACCCATTTGAATGAGTTCTTCTTTGTTGTACACCGTGATGTCGAGACCAGTTTGTGCAGCAATCTCTTGTGCTTTTTCAGCGAAGTGACGAGCTGTGAGATACGCAGGGGGCATGTTTGCAAAATCGCGTGCCGTGCACACTGCATTGGCAATGACTGCTCCGTCTTTCACTCCACGTGAAATTGCCGTTGCATTAGCTGCAGTTGCCACCAGCACTACTTCACGTAACGGTGAGGCGAAATTCTTGTCGCTCTTCAGTGCGCTGTAGCGATGCGTTGCAAGTTGAATACCTTCAACAACAGCTTGCGCAATGTTTGCTTTGCTGCCACGACCCAAGTTGGCAAGCGTGGTTGACAAACTCTCTACCTTGCCCGCAGCGCGAGCAAAGGCTGCAGCGGCTTTACGAGCATCGTTGGGTGTTAAGGAATTACCTGCGCCAACGCCGATGGCTACAACAACAGATGCACCACCTAAACCGTGCAGCACCAAAGTTTGACCCACTCGGCCATCGAAGCCACGCTCGGCTAACTGCTTGCGATTCAGACCAATTTTTGGAGATACTGGCCCGTCGGTACCCACTGGTACACCAATGGCGCTTGCTTGTGAACGAGATGAGGTGGAAACGCTGAATTGAATAGTCACATGCGAAGTCTAAACGCTGCGCACTGGGCGACTCGTACCCTCTTGCCAACGTGCCATGGTCCACAACAAGTCGGACATCCGATTCAGATATGGAACTACATGAGATGGAGCTGGCGCAGCAGCAAGTGAATGACGTTCTGCACGGCGCACAACGGTGCGTGCAAGGTCGAGCCATGCCGACACAGGGTGCTCACCGGGAACCACAAACTCTGTGGGGTGTTCAAATTGCGTGTCGAGTTGGTCGATGAGTTGTTCCATCTTGGTGACCATCTCGGCTGACACACATGATTTTTCTGGAACTAGTTTGTGACGATTTTCGGGCAATGTGGCAAGTTCAGCCATGAGCACCCATAAGTCGCGCATGAATGGCTCGAGCATGGTGACCACTTCTTGTGAACGAGCATCGCCACTGTTGCTCACCGCAGCACTGCGAGCCAAGCCCAGCACAGCTTGCGCCTCGTCGACGGTGCCATAGGCGCGCGGTAGCGCTGAGTCTTTGGGCACCCTTCCTCCATAAAAGAGGCCAGTAGTGCCATCGTCGCCATCACGTGTATAGATCGGTTCGCGTGCCATTTGCCTCAACGTTAGTGCGAGAGAGTTACGAGCACCTGATCCTGTGCCGATAACTTGTAAGGAACATGAAAAGACAGACTTATCTTCAGGCCGTGAACGAACGCGTCATTGTATTTGACGGCGCCTTTGGCACATTTGTACAAGACCTCGATCTTGGCCCTGACGACTTCGGTGGCGCCTCGCTTGAAGGCTGCAACGAAATGCTCTGTCTCACTCGCCCCGATGTCATTCGCTCTATGCACGATGCATTTCTCAAAGTAGGCGTCGATGCAATTGAAACCGCAAGCTTCGGATCTTTCTCGACCGTTCTTACTGAATACGCCATTCCTGAAAAGTCATATGAGCTCAACGTTGCAGCAGCATCACTTGCTCGTGAAATGGCAAGTAGCTACGAATCCGATGGCCGCACTCGCTTCGTTGCCGGCTCAATGGGCCCCGGCACCAAACTGCCGAGCCTTGGGCACATCGGCTTTGCCGAACTGCGCGAGTCTTACGTAGAACAAGCACGCGGACTTCTTGATGGCGGTTCAGACCTTTTCCTCATTGAAACCTGCATGGACTTGTTGCAAATTAAGGCAGCAATGCAAGCATGTCGCCAAGCAATGAAGATAGTGGGTCGTGAAATTCCTATTCAGGTGCAGGTCACCATGGAAACAACAGGACGCATGTTGGTAGGTACTGAAATTGGTGCAGCACTTGTTGCCCTCGAAGCAATGCGCCCCGACGTTATTGGCATCAACTGCGCAACTGGCCCAGCAGAAATGCAAGAGCACCTGCGCCACCTCTCGCAGCACTCGCCTATTCCTATTTCGGTTTTGCCGAATGCTGGATTGCCCAGCGTTTTAAATGGCCGCACGCATTACGACCTCACACCGGCCGAGCTTGCTTCGTACCACAAGCATCACGTGGAAGATTTAGGCATTGGCATTGTGGGCGGTTGTTGTGGCACCACCCCAGAGCATCTGCGCCAGGTTGTAGAAGCAGTACGCGACCTCACACCTGCTCCACGCAATTACAACTTTGAGCCTGCACTTACCTCTTTGTATTCATCGGTGCCCATTGTTCAAGACAATTCATTTCTCATTATTGGCGAGCGCACCAACACCAATGGTTCGCGAGCATTTCGCGACCTCATGTTGGCAAGCGACTGGGACGGCTGCACCAAAATGGGTGCCGAACAAATTCGCGAAGGCGCACACGTCATCGACGTCTGTGTTGACTACGTCGGCCGCGACGGCACCGTCGATATGGACTCCATTGCCAGCAGGTTTGGCTCGCAAGTGAGCGTTCCATTGGTATTCGACAGCACCGAACCCCAAGTAATGGAAGCAGGCCTCGTGCATAGCGGTGGCCGCGGCGTATTGAACTCGGCCAACCTTGAAGACGGTGAAGCACCAGGCAGCCGACTCGACCGCGTCTTTAGCCTTGCCCGCGACTACGGATGCGCGGTTATTTGCTTGCTCATTGACGAACGTGGCCAGGCACGCGATGTTGAGTGGAAAATGGAAGTGGCACATCGCCTCAACAAAATTGCCACCGAGCGCTATGGCTTACGTTCTTCCGATCTCATTTTTGACGCTCTTACTTTCCCTATTGGTACCGGCGACAAAGACCTGCGTCGCGACGGCCTGGCAACAATGGAAGCCATTCGCCGCATTAAAGAAGAAATTCCTGGCGCTTTCACCACACTTGGTTTGTCGAATGTGAGCTTTGGCTTGAAGCCAGCACTGCGCCAGGTGCTGAACAGCGTTTTTCTTGCCGAATGTACGGCTGTTGGCCTCGACTCGGCAATTGTTCATGCCAGCAAAATTTTGCCGCTCTCGCGTATTCCTGAAGAGCAAAAAGAAGTATGCCGTGCGCTCATCTACGACGAAGAGATTGAGGGCGAAAATGCACTCAATGTTTTGCTGCGCCTCTTTGAAGATGTGAAGTCGGTTGATGCGGTGAAAGAAGACCGCAGCGACTGGACCCTTGAACGCGTTTTGAAACAACGCATTATCGACGCAGAGCGCGACGGGCTCACCGACGACCTCAACACCGCCATGGCACAAGGCATTCCACCACTCGACATCATCAACAACATCCTGCTTGAAGGCATGAAAGTTGTTGGTGAGTTGTTTGGTTCAGGACAAATGCAATTGCCGTTTGTTTTGCAAAGCGCAGAAACAATGAAAACTGCTGTTGCACATCTTGAACCCTTCATGGAAAAAGTTGATGGGCAAACCTCCAAGGGTCGCCTTGTGCTCGCCACAGTGAAAGGCGACGTTCACGACATTGGTAAAAACTTGGTCGACATCATTTGCACCAACAATGGCTACGAAGTGGTGAACATGGGAATCAAGGTCTCTATTGCCGACATGATTGCCAAAGTTCAAGAGGTCAATGCCGATGCACTCGGCATGAGCGGCCTCTTAGTGAAGAGCACACTCATCATGCGCGAAAACTTGCAAGAGTTGAATGCTGTTGGGCTGTCGGAAATTCCCGTCATTTTGGGCGGTGCTGCACTCACACGTACCTATGTAGAAAAAGATCTGCGCGAGGTATACGACGGGCGCGTGTTTTACGGTCGCGACGCCTTTGAAGGGCTCTACACGCTCGACAAAATTATGGCCATCAAACGCGATGGTGTGGTTGACCCCGATTTCGGGCGCATCCCGAGTGGTCGCGTCCTTCCCGATCGCAACAAGGCAGAACGCGAAGAAGTGGAATTGCCGCATCGCTCTCCAGATGCTGCGACCGACAACCCCGTGTTCACACCTCCATTCCTTGGTTCAAAAGTGGTGAAGGGTCTAGCAATTGACGACATTGCTGCCTACATCAATGAAACAGCAATCTTCCGCAACCAATGGCAGTTCCGCCCCGAAAATGGCGAAACCGACGAGCAATTTAAAGATCGCTTACGCCCACTGCTGCGCGAGCAATTGAGTAATGCCAAAACCAGTGGCGTGCTCTTGCCGCAAGTGGTGTACGGCTACTTCCCAGTTAATGCCGACGGCACTGATCTTGTGGTGTACACCGACGACACCCGCACTACTGAACAGTGTCGCTTTCACTACCCACGCCAACGCGAAGCACCATTCCTCTGCATTGCCGACTTCTTCCGCAGTGTCGAGTCGGGCGAAAAAGACTACGCAGCGTTCCACATTGTGACCATGGGTAATGCGGTCAGTGAAATGGCAGCTGAATTGTTTGAGCAGAACAAGTATCAGGACTATCTCATCTTGCACGGCCTTGGTGTGGAAATGGCCGAAGCTCTTGCCGAGTACTGGCACCATCGCATTCGCTCAGAATGGGGCTTTGTTGAAGAAGACGGGCCATCTCTACATGGGCTCTTTCGCCAGCAATACCGTGGAGGGCGCTACTCGTGGGGATACCCCGCTTGCCCAGAACTAGAAGACAACGCAACCGTGGCAGCGCTGCTTGAAGCAGGACGACTTGGCATTGAAGTGAGCGAAGAAACGGGCTGGCAATACCAGCCCGAACAAACAACTTCAGCAATCATTTGCCATCATCCTCGCGCAAAATACTTCGTCGCCCGCTAAGTTCGTTTCATGCCTATTGTTACCGCAGTCAAACTTGGATTTTTGAACTACATCAACTACAAAGGTCGCGCGCGACGAAACGATTTTTGGTGGTGGATGCTTTTCACCGTTGTTGCGCAGCTCCTCGTGTCAGAGATAAGCACAAGTGGAGGCAACCTTTTCTCTGCAGCTATTTTTCTACCTCAAATCATGTTTGGTATTCGTCGCATGCACGACGTCAATAGATCGGGTTGGTGGATTCTTCTCCCCATTGGCAACCTCATTTTTTGGGCCCAGCCTGGCGACGTTTCCATTAACCGCTTCGGGCCACCAGCTCCACCAGCCAACTTCTAACGCGTCGGCTGGCTGGCGTTCCAAGCATTCACTAGCGCGGCGTATTTGCCGTTCTTTTGCACCAGTTCGCTATGCGTTCCCCATTCCACCAATTCGGAATGATCGACAACTCCAATGGCATCGGCTCGTTGAACCGTGGTGAGTCGGTGTGCAACCACCACAACACTGCGCCCTTGCATTAACGCTTCTAGCGCTGCTTCAACATCTTTTTCCGTGCCAGGGTCGAGGTTCGAGGTTGCTTCGTCGAGCACGAGCACAGCAGGGTCAACAAGAGCTGCACGCGCCAGAGAAACAAGTTGACGCTCCCCTGCAGACAAACGCGATCCGCGCTCATGTACTTCGGTGTCGAGACCTTC
>Ga0208592_1000140_pt1 | contig 21831 bp, 21 predicted proteins | sample LakMenE18May10ns_FD_150712 | JGI IMG/M metagenome (GOLD analysis project Ga0208592, IMG submission 150712) | Freshwater microbial communities from Lake Mendota, WI - 18MAY2010 deep hole epilimnion ns (SPAdes) | ecosystem: Environmental > Aquatic > Freshwater > Lentic | place: Lake Mendota...
AGCCTTTGGAGTATTTTCCGAAGAACTGAGGGGAGGATATCAAGAAGTGAAAGAAAGCGGACAGTGCCAAGAAAGCCACCACTCCAATTCCTAGATTGACTTCAAATAAGGTGACACGCTCGGTTGGAAGTGGAGAGCCCGGAGGACCTGTCATGTAATCAACCGTGGTTCCAAACAAAACCTGGTTATCGAGCAGTGATAGGGCGTAGCCGAAAGCTACCGCTTGAAACAGGTGAAGCAAACCCGCAACAATGTTGTAGGTTCTTAGCCTTTTGATTTGCTCTGTAACTGAGCGCTTTTTCTGTGCCATCAGTGATACCCCTTCGTATTGGTTATTGCTTCAGTCTAGGCTCGCGCCTGAGTTTCACGGATAAGTGAGCTAGCTCTTCTTCGCTAACTTGCGCTTCGTTTTGGTCTTTTGTGAACCTAGATAGAAAGTAGAAGCAAAGCCCAACAGCAGGAATCCTGCCGCTGACCACGCTGCCCACTTTGCTCCATCAGTGAAAGCTTCACCGGCGGCTATTGTGATCTCTTCGGCCAACTCCTTGGGAACCTGCTGAGCAACCAGCCCATCAGTAAGTGCTGGAATGGCTGAACCGGCCGAGTCAACTACAGCATTCACCAACACAATGCTCTGTGCAGTTGGAACTTCCAAATCGCTAAGTCTTTGCTCCATAGAGGCCTGAGTGCCGGTAAACAGAAGCGTTCCAAGAACAGCTACACCAAGAGCTGAACCAACCTGTCTAACAGTTGACTGGGAACCAGAAGCTTGACCGGTGCTAGTCATTGGAACATCCACCATGATGACTCCAGTTAGTTGAGCGGTAGCCAAACCAATACCTATTCCATACAGGAACAAGAGAGGCGCAAGAATGGCCCAACCAGCTTCGGTGGAGGCAAACAGGGCCACCCCTAACACTCCAATTAGTTCGAGCCCAACTCCAATCTGGACCGCACGCGCTGGTGGTAGCTTGCCACTAAGCGCGCCACCAACACCAGAGGCCAAGAATGCTCCGGCGGCAAGCCACAGCAAAACCAAACCGGAAGAAATTGGGCTAAGGCCAAGAACGTTCTGCAACCAAAGCGGAATCGCAAACAAAATTCCAAACTCTCCCATGGAAATAATTAGGGCAGCAATCGAACCGTTTCTAAACGAACCGATCTTGAACAAGCCCAAGTCCAAAAGCACATTCTTTTTGTCTGCTTCGCGCTTTCGCTCCCACAGCACAAACACCACAGCTGAGATCACAAAGATTAGAAGCGCTACTGGAATTACAGAAATTCCAGTGGCAGGCCAAGCAAAGTCACCAATCATGAATTGGTTATTCGGATTGATTTCCCACCAGCCATAAATTCGCCCCTCAATAAGACCGAACACTAAAGTGGAAAACATTACAACCGAGATAGCTGCGCCAACAAAGTCAATGCCACCTGCACGCTGCGGGGCTTTGGATTCCGATACGTAGTAAGCAAGTCCTGCCAGAATAATGATTCCAAGGGGCAGGTTAATTCCAAAAGCCCAGCGCCAGCTAAAGTCCGTGGCTAACCAGCCACCAAGAACTGGACCAACAGCGACCATGCCTCCGATAGTTGCACCCCAAACAGCAAACGCTATTCCGCGCTCTTTACCCTGGAAGGTTGCGTTTAGCAGTGACAAAGTAGTTGGCAAAACCATTGCGCCACCGATGCCTTGGATAACTCTGGCAAGAATCAAAACATCCGCAGACTCTGCCACCCCGGCCCAGACCGAAGCGAGAATGAAGATGATAATTCCTATATTCAGCAGGCGCTTTCGACCAAAGCGGTCAGCGAGTGAACCCCAAACCAGAAGAAGGGAAGCAAAGACTAGAACATAGCTTTCCTGAACCCACTGAACCTCCGTGGAGCTAAGGCCTAGATCGTTGATTATGGACGGAAAGATGGTGTTTACGATTGTGCCATCGATGATTACGAGGGAAATGGCCATCGAGATGAAAACTAATCCAACCCAGCGATTGCGAACTTTTGTCAATTTTTCCTGATTTCTGGTCTGTTCTAGCTATTGCCTACTAGATTGCTTGGGCTACTAACTAGCCGTCTCACACTCTATCCCAGGGTAGAAGCCGGAGGTGCCTGCTTGTGGTTATCTCCAAAAGTCTCGTTTTGGACCCAACACGTCAGAAGGCGATAATTGGTTATGACCGAAATCACCGAAGGGCTACCGCTACCTGTAGAAAGTAACGGACTAGCACCGCTTTGCCTGGTTACAGGGGCCAACGGCTACATCGGAGGAAGACTCATAAGGGAGCTTCTCAATTTTGGCTACCGGGTGAGAGTGCTAGCCAGAAACGCTTCTCGGTTGACACAGTACCCCTGGATTAATCAGGTTGAGGTTGTAGAAGGAGATGCTCACGACGAGCTCTCACTGCAAAAAGCACTTGACGGCATAGACGTTGCTTACTACTTGCTGCACTCTCTTTTGGTCAAGGACGACTTTGAGGCGTCTGAACTAAATATGGCAAAGCTTTTTGCTGACGCGGCATCCGAGGCAAAAGTGTCTCGAATAATTTATCTTGGTGGCATTATCAACGGAACCGAAGAGCTATCTGATCACATGAGTGCTCGTATGAATACCGGAGCCATCCTTGCCAAGTCCGGTGTTCCAACAATCGAATTTCGGGCTGGAGTGGTGATTGGTTCGGGGTCTGCCTCATTTGAGATGCTTCGCTACCTAACTGAGCGCTTACCGATAATGACAACTCCTAAGTGGGTCAATAACAGAATCCAGCCAATTGCGGTGCGAGATGTCCTTAGATACCTAATTGGAGCTGCCGGATTACCTCCTACAGTCTCGGGAGTGTTTGACATTGCGGGCCCAGACATTTTCACCTACGCCGACATGATGCAGCACTACGCCGCAGCCGCTGGGCTGAAGCGACGAATAATCATTCCGATACCAGTTCTGACTCCTCGGCTTTCAAGCGGTTGGGTTGGGTTGGTTACACCAGTGCCCTACCGACTTGCTCGAAGGCTGGTTGAGAGCCTCAAGCACGAAGTGGTGGCAGCTTCATCAAATATCAATGAACTTATCCCACCCCCGTCTGCTGGACTGACTTCTTTCGATGTTGCGGTGAAGTTGGCCCTAGTTCGAATCAAAGAGGCAAACGTGGAAACTCGTTGGACCAATGCATCTGTTCCTGGAACACCTAGCGAGCCGCTGTCAACAGATCCAGACTGGGCAGGAGGTTCGCTATACAAGGATGTTCGAGTCGTAAGAGGCACGGACTCTCTTGAAAAGGTTTGGTCGAGGATCGAATCCATTGGCGGCAACAACGGTTATTCCACGGCGAGCTGGGCTTGGGAACTTAGAGGACTAATGGACCGGATGGTTGGGGGAGTTGGCCTAAGACGGGGAAGGCGCGATCCAGACCACTTAAGAATTGGTGATGCGGTTGATTTTTGGAGAGTGGAAGAGCTAATTCCTCAAAGTCTTCTGAGGCTGCGAGCCGAAATGAAGCTGCCAGGCCTTGCCTGGCTGGAATTTAGCATCGAAAAAGATCACGAAACCCAAGAAACGGTACTGACTCAAACTGCAACTTTTGCACCGAAGGGGTTGCTTGGCCAGCTTTATTGGTGGGCGGTTCTTCCAATGCATGGACTGGTATTTCCGTCGATGGCCAAAGGCGCCATCTCTGGCAAATCAGGGAAGAACTAGTCCGACTTACCGCCTAGTAGTTTTTGCAGCAGCTTCTTAGAGCCGAGCACCAAGAACCCTAGGACTAAGAAGAATGTCGTGATTGCCGCGATGTATGTCAGCATTCCAGGAACCCCGCCCTCCTCGTTTGGGTTAATAAACCAGTAAGGCCACCAGTTAGTTACTAGTCCACGGATTACAGAAAACACCAACCAAGTCAAAGGAAACACTGCAACCCAGAGTGCGGAGCGGAGTTTGACCTGGAAGGCTCTGTGAGAAAGCAGATAGTCAATCACAATCAAAATAGGTGCGTAAGTGTGAATGATTTCATTTGGTAGTACTGGCCAAACGTAATCACCGTCTCTAACGTCCCCGGCAGCGTCTGCCAGCAGAGCGTGATAAACAACACCGACTACGATCATGGCCACCGTCAGGCTGAGCCTGGCAATTTCAATCCATTTGATATCTTCCTGATTGAGAACCAAACCAAATCCGGCTGTTATCAAAAACAAACCAGCAACAATTGCTGTGACTATAGAGAAGTATGCAAAGTACTCTTCTGGGCGAAAGATGTTGTTTGCTAGCCGGTCGGTTACCTGCCAGGCAACAGAACCAATCAGAGCCGAGCCAATTAGAATCCGAAATGGTCCAAGGAAGATGTTATAAATCATGGTCGCAACACTAGCAGCCATCGAGGGAAATTAGAAAAATAGTGCGGAATCAACAAAGTAACTGCTGGTAAACGCCCAGAATTAGGCAGGCTGCTGCTGAGTAATGCAATGGATACCGCCACCATTAGCAAAGATCCGCTTGGCATCAACCAGAACTATATCCCGTCCTGGGTAAACCTTTTCAAGGATGGACTTTGCCACTTCATCGTTTGGGTCATCAAATGAACACAAAATGACAGCGCCGTTGACGATGTAGTGATTGATGTAGCTGTAGTCAACAAAACCTTCTACGTCGCTCAAAACCTTTGGTGCTGGGATGGCAATTAGTTCGTAACTACCGGCCGCTTCAAGAGTTGACTTCACTTCTTTGGAAACATCAAAGTCGGGGTGTGATGGGTCCTGTTGATCGTGGTACAAAATCACGTTTTCACTTGCAAAACAAGCCACGATATCGATGTGTCCTCTAGTGCCAAACCCGTCATAGTCCCTTGTTAGACCGCGCTTTATCCAAATCGCCTTGTCGGTACCTAGCTTTTCGTGAATTTCTGCTTCAACTTCTTGTTTGCTCCAACTGGAGTTTCTGCCTTCTCCTAGCTGAACAGTTTCCGTTAGCAGCACAACTCCTGAACCATTGACATGGATTCCGCCACCTTCATTGATGAGCTTAGATTCGATTACCTTGGAACCTGCTAGCTTGGCGATGAAACTCGCGGTTTGAGAGTCTTTGTCAAATTCTGCCCAAGGCTGGTTTCCCCAACCATTGAAGATCCAGTTGACTGCAACTAGTTCTCCAGTTTCTGATTTAGAAAAAGTTGGCCCGTTGTCTCTGAGCCACGCGTCATTTAGCTCCGCTTCCACAATTTCTATACTCGGGTGCAAATAGTTTCTAGCTAGTTCGATTTGATCTGATGTGGCCAGAACAGTGACCGGCTCATACTTCACAATTGCATTGGCAACATTTGCCCAAGTTGTTCTTGTTAGCTCTGCTTCCTCGGAACTATCACCAAGCAAATAGTTATTCGGTGGCCACGACATCCAGGTTCTCTCGTGCTTTTCCCACTCCGCGGGCATGGTTAACTTCATGATTTTGCTACCCCTGCAATGCCGCCCTGCTCGCCATCTCCTGAGTCGACGCGCTTATTTGCAACCGGATTAGTAAGTGCGCCATATGTATCTGGTCTTCTGGTTGCCAGAAATGGAAACAAATCTAGCCAGTCGCGTCTTTGATCTAAGTCAAGATCTGCAACTAAAACTTCATCAGTGTCTCGGCCAGCGCGAGCTAGAACTCTTCCAAAAGGATCAGAGATAAAGCTGCTTCCATAGAAATTCAGCGCACCTTCATTGCCGTAACGGTTTGGAACGACCATAAAAGTTCCATTAGCTATGCCGTGCGAGACAATGACTTGACGCCACAGTGGCTCGGTATCAAAATTGGGGTGATCGGGTTCAGACCCAATGGCAGTTGGGTAGGCAAGAATTTCAGCACCACGAAGCGAGTAGTTTCTAGCTACCTCGGGAAACCACTCGTCCCAACAGGTTGGCAAGCCAAAGCTGGCCGTTACGCCCTCTAGCTCAAGACTGTAAACAGGGTAGGGGTCTGGGTCAAAAGGTCCTGGCTGAAAGTATTTATCTTCGTAGTACCCAGCTGTTACTGGAATGTGAAGCTTTGGGGTCCTGGCTATGATCTGCCCCCGGCTGTCAACCAGTATTGCGGTGTTTAGACCCCTGCCATCTGCCAAATCCACTTTTTCATAAAGTGATGCGTGAACGATGACACCAAGCTCCTTGGCAGCCTTGGCTGCAAAAAGATGAGTTTTCCCTCCTTCAATGACCTCCGCAATCTTTGAAGGGGTTCCCTCTGGCTTTGCGTCCGCTGGGTATCTTGACAAAGTCAGTTCCTGCAAGAAAACAATTTTGGCTCCCGATTCTGCCGCTAGCTTGATGCCTTCAAACAACTTAGCCTCGTGCTCGGCCGAATCGCTGTGCCATTTGGTTTGCACTAGACCAACTCGAAGGGGTGCCCTCGTGGCAGCTTTCACTCTAGAAAGTGATTCTGGAGCAGTAGTAACAGTTAGCTTCATACTTGTTGTTCCTTACTTCATACTTTCAAGAATCTCGAATAGCAATTCAATAGAGGTCTGGGGATTAACAATCGCAAAACGAGTGTTTGGATTGCCTTGATGACTAGAAGAAACAACGAATCCCACCTCATCTTTGAGAAGTTTCGCGGACCAGTGGTCATAGTCAGCCAATGTCCAGCCCTTGCGTTCAAAAACAACAACAGATAATTCTGGCTCTCGAACTAGATCTAGGTAATCTAGCCCTCTAATCATTTTGGCTGCCTCATGTGCTAGGTCGATGTTAGCTTCGATGGCTTCGCGGTACCTTTCAACGCCGTGAGTTGCTAGCGAGAACCAAAGTGGAAGGCCTCTTGTTCGCCTGGTTAATCCAAATGAATAATCCGATGGGTTCCAGAGTCCAGATTCACTTAGCGTGGCGAGGTACTCTCCGCGCTGGGTGTGTGAAGCCTTTGCATACGCAGGCTCTCTGTAGACCAGAGCGCAAGCGTCATAGGGGGCAAAGAGCCACTTATGCGGGTCAACAATAAAAGAGTCGGCAAGTTCTGAGCCATCAAATAAGTGACGGTATTTTGGACTCAAAATGCCAGCAAGACCGTAGGCTCCATCGATGTGATACCAGATGTTATTTGCGTTGGCTATTTCACCGATTCCTCGAAGATCGTCAACTATTCCAAAGTTGGTGGTGCCTCCGGTGGCAACAATTGCAAATACGCTGTGTGGCTCTGATGCTGAAAGCGCCTCTTGAACAGTACTAGCAACTAGCTTTCCGTTCTCTTCTGGCTTTGCCAGAATGATTTCGACATCCATAACCTTGGCTGCTGATTTCAGTGAGGAATGGGCTTCTTTAGAGGCAATAAAAGCAAATTTCCCTTCGTAACTGATTCCAGCTTTGGAAAGTTTTTCACGATGAGCATCTCTTGCAGCAACCAGCGCTGAGAGGTTTCCAACAGTTCCACCCTGAGCAAAAACTCCTCCGGCATTTTCCGGCAACCCTACCTCTTTTGCAAGCCAGGCCAGTACCTGGTTCTCGGCAAAAATTGCGCCAGCGCCTTCTAACCATGACCCTCCGTATATCGAGCTCGCAGAGACTATTAGGTCAAAAAGACTTGATACCTCAGTCGGCGCATTTGGAATGAAGGACAAAAACCCCGGGTGGTCAGTCGAAATTGTTGCTGGGGCGAGTACATCTTCAAAAAGCTTGAGTGCTGTTTGCCCTCCGATGCCTCGCTCGGTAATGGTTTGCCCAGCTTGTTTGAATATCTCTTCTTCAGATTTAGCTGAGTCCAATGGGGCCGGGCTGTAATCCATTCGGACCTTGACGTATTCGAAAATCGCTTCTCTTAATGCCTTCGTTTGCTCATTGACTTCATGCACGGTTAGCGTTTCTTTCTTCGAATGATGGAAACTGAAAAACCAATCACCACGACAGCCCCAAGAAGCCAAGCTGCCCAAGTTCTTTGGTCAGCTATATCTTGGCAGGAAGTAAAGCCCTCTGCGTCTGGAACTACGCAGGTGCTGGTGTCAAAAAAAGCTAACAGCAGTGCGCCGAGCCCAACCAGCGCCACAGTTGCCAGCATTGCAGCGGAGTCATTACGCATCGGCTTCCTTTGATTTAGGGCTCAAGATTTAGCTACCTGAACTTTCAACTTCTCTTACCCTAGAAGTTTGAGCAAGAACTATTCCGGCGATCACCAGCAAACCTCCTAAAGCTTGAAGTCCATCAATTTCCTCATTTAGCCAGGCCCACCCAAAAAAGAAGGCCATGACAGTCTCGGCGGTTGAAAGAACCCCGACTGAGGTAGCCCTAAGGTGTGTTAGGGCCAAGAACGAGAACAGCATTGGCAGAAAAGACCCAAAAACTCCTATCCAGATTAGAAGCATCCATATCGGAAGTTCATATGCGTCTAGGTTTCCAGTTAGCGACACAGTTTTGACAAACAAAGAAGTATCGAAGTTCCACCACGGGGTAACAATCAGCCAAAACAGCGCCGAAACGGACATGCTGTAAAAAAGAGTTGAGAGAGCATCTCTGTTTCTTAGAGTGTGCTCTCCCATTAGAAAGTAAAAACTCAAGAAAAGCGCTGCTGACACAGCAAACATCACGCCTACTGGGTTTAGCCCTCCGTCCCAGATTCTGGAAACGACGACCAAGCCACCTAGCACCATGACAATGGCAAGCCACAATCTAGGCAGCACCTTTTCCTTGAACAACCAAAGCGAAACTAGCGGAACAATAACAATTGCCGTGTACTCAATTAGAAGCGCAATACCGACCGGCAAGTTCGCAACTGCGTTCGAATATGACCACTGCATCAGCGCCACCCCAAAGACGCCAAAAATAACTAGATTTTTCCACTCTTTCGGTTTTACCCTAAAAGCCTTTGGACTAGCTAGAGCCAGCGCGATTCCAGCACCAAGTGCCGTTGCTAGAGAACGAAAGATCACTAACTCTTCGGGTGAAATGCCAGCGGCCATAGTCACCTTTGACGTTGAGGCATTTAGCCCAAATAGCACAACTCCGGCCAGGGCATAAATTACCCCAAGAAAAGGATGCTTGGTCTTCAATTAACTACTGACCCAAACCATTTTTTGTCGCGTCATCTATGGCGCGAAGCTCATCCATGGTCAGAGGCTGTGCTGTTATGGATTTATAGTTTTGCTCAAGCTGAGCAACACTTGATGCACCAATTAGTGCGCTAGCAACAACCGGTTGCCTAAGCACCCAAGAGATTGCAAGTTGTGCAAGAGTTTGTCCTCTAGATTTCGCCACGTCATCTAACGCTCTTGCAGTTGCCAGGTACTGTTCAGAGATTCTTTCTCCGGGTAAGGACTTTCCCTTAGATGCCCGAGAAGATTTTGGAATACTGCCATTTAGATATCGGTCGGTGAGTAGACCCTGGGCCAAAGGCGAGAATACAATTGCTCCAATTCCCAAAGCGCCCAAAGTATCAAACAGGCCCCACTCGGGAGTTTTTTCCAAGATTGAATACTTTGGTTGATGAATCAAGAGTGGTACTCCCATTGAATCTAAAATTTGCTTGGCTTTGGAAGTTTGCTCAGGGTTGTAATTGGAGATTCCAACATAGAGGGCTTTCCCGCTTCTTACCGCACTAGCTAATGCCCCCATAGTCTCTTCGAGTGGGGTATCTGGATCGAATCGGTGTGAATAAAAGATGTCAACGTAGTCCAAGCCCATTCGATCAAGAGATTGATCCAGGGAGGCTAGGAGATACTTTCGAGATCCCCAGTTACCGTATGGGCCAGGCCACATGTCATAGCCTGCTTTTGTGGAGAGAATTATCTCGTCACGGTACCTATCAAAATCCCGCCTGAAGTGTTCACCAAAGTTTCGCTCGGCTTCACCATAAGGAGGGCCATAGTTGTTTGCTAAATCAAAGTGAGTAATTCCAAGATCGAATGCTCGCCGAAGCACCTTGCGTTGATTTGCGAACGAGTGGTCGGAACCAAAGTTATGCCAAAGTCCTAATGACACCTCGGGAAGCATTAGTCCGGATCGGCCGGTTCGACGGTATTTCATTTGAGAGTATCTCTCAGAGCTGGCTCGAAATTTCATAAATACAAGCCTAAGCTAGTTAGATGATGAGCTTTGTTCTCGGTGGTGGCTGCTTTTGGTGCCTAGATTCCAGCTTTATGCAGTTTCGAGGCGTAATCGATGTTGAGGTCGGCTACAGCGGTGGCCATGTTGAAAACCCCAGCTATGAGGTCGTTTGTGCAGAAGGCACAGGCCATGCTGAGGTTGCCAGGGTAATTTTCGACGAGGACACCATTTCAGCCGATGTGATCCTAGATATCTTTTTTACCCTTCATGATCCAACTCAACTGAATCGTCAAGGAAACGACATCGGAACCAGCTACCGAAGCTGCATGTTCTATGACGGTGCCGATCAAAAAGATCTTTTTGAGCAAGCGCTGGAAAGAGCTAAGCAAGTCTGGGGTGATGCAATAGTTACTGAGCTTCTACCCTTAGAAACTTTCTGGATGGGCGAAACCTACCACCAAGATTTCTTTGCTAAAAACCCAGACCAGGGATACTGCAACATGGTGGTAAAGCCCAAGATGGCCAAGACTGCTAAGGCCTTTGTTTCCTACCTTAAGTAACTTTTCCACAGATTATCCCGCTACCCCCACTAGGTAGTTTCCTTTTGAGATTCTTTTTCTCTGATTAGTTCAGTCAGATTGAAAGAAGGTAGCTATGTCAGATGTATTTTCAGTTCAAGGTTTAGTGGCAACAACCCCCAGGCACCTGGTAACGCAAGAGGGACTGCCCATAACTTCTTTTCGCTTGGCGTCCTCCAAGCGCCGCTTCGATAGATCAAAAAACGCTTGGATCGACGGTGAAACAAACTGGTTCACAATTACGTGTTTCCGGCAACTCGCTATCAACACAGCAAGCTCGGTTTCTAAAGGAGATCGAATTTGCACCTCGGGACGCCTAAAAGTTCGCGACTGGGATAACGGTGAGCGAACCGGTACCTCAGTCGAAATCGAAGCAGATGTCATCGGTCATGACTTATCTTGGGGTAACTCCGTGTTTACACGAACAGTTTTGGTTCGCGAGGAGCCTGCCGACAGTGAGATCGAAGATAACGAGTTTGACCCTGAGGAATCCAGTTTGGTTGGATCCTCGAGGAAGTAGCAGACCCGGTCAGGCATCTTCCCCCTAAGCGCCTGGTCGCGTGACACCCTTTTTGCCTTTGTGTATGTGATTGTCGGCTCACAATGAGCCACATCATTGTCGGATAAACTTATCCACAGCACTCTTGGCAGAAAGGGTGTCATTTTTTTGACACCACAATTTGAGGGAAAAATGGCTGAGTTTATTTATCAGATGATTAAGGCGCGAAAAGCGCACGGCGACAAACTTATCCTGGACGACGTAACCCTCTCCTTTATACCCGGGGCCAAAATTGGTGTTGTTGGCCCTAACGGATCCGGTAAGTCTTCTGTTCTAAAGATCATGGCTGGTCTGGACATTCCTTCCAACGGAGAAGCCCGGCTAAGCGATGGATACACCGTAGGCATTTTGATGCAAGAGCCTAAACTCGACGAATCCAAGACAGTTTTGGGAAACGTGGAAGAAGCGGTCAAGGAAACAAAGGCCAAACTCGATAGGTTCAATGAGATTTCGGCGGAGCTTGCTAATCCAGATGCGGACTACGACAGCTTGCTGGAAGAGATGGGAACTCTCCAAGAAGCAATTGATCATCTGGATGCTTGGGATTTAGATTCACAGCTAGAGCAGGCTATGGATGCACTTCGTTGCCCACCGAGTGATACTCCGGTTGGTCATCTCTCTGGTGGGGAAAAACGCCGAGTTGCGCTTTGTAAATTACTACTTGAAAAGCCAGACCTACTTTTACTTGACGAGCCAACAAACCATCTTGACGCCGAAAGTGTTTTATGGCTCGAGCAGCACTTGGCAAAGTACCCAGGCGCGGTATTAGCGGTTACACACGATAGGTACTTCCTAGATAATGTCGCGCAGTGGATTTTGGAGCTTGATCGCGGACGCGCCTACCCATACGAAGGAAACTACTCCACCTACCTGGAGAAAAAGCAAGAGCGTCTAGAGGTGCAAGGAAAGAAAGACGCCAAGTTATCGAAGCGTCTAAAGGATGAACTTGACTGGGTCCGATCTTCATCGAAAGCTAGGCAGACAAAATCCAAGGCCAGGCTTTCCAGATACGAAGAGATGGCAACTGAAGCTGACAAGGCAAGAAAGCTGGACTTCGAAGAGATTCAGATTCCACCAGGCCCAAGGCTTGGAAACGTAGTTCTAGAAGCTAAGAACTTGCAAAAGAATTTTGGTGACAGAAGTCTGATTGCCAATTTGTCCTTCTCTCTTCCTCGAAACGGCATCGTTGGAGTTATCGGTCCAAACGGCGTTGGTAAATCAACGCTATTCAAGATGATTGTTGGCGAAGAAACCCTTGATGGTGGAGAGCTCCAAATTGGTGAGACGGTAAAGATTTCTTACGTTGACCAGTCTCGCGGTGGCATAGACCCAGACAAGAGTCTTTGGGAAGTGGTTTCTGGTGGGCTGGACTATATCCACGTAGGTCAAGTTGAGATGCCATCGCGCGCCTACGTCGCGGCCTTTGGATTCAAAGGACCAGATCAGCAAAAAGCTGCCGGAGTCTTGTCAGGCGGTGAGCGCAACAGGCTAAACCTCGCTTTGACTTTGAAGCAGGGTGGAAACCTACTTCTACTCGATGAGCCAACAAACGATCTAGATGTTGAGACCCTAGGTTCTCTTGAAAACGCATTGCTCGAGTTTCCTGGCTGTGCTGTGGTGATCACGCACGATAGGTGGTTCCTAGACCGTGTTGCGACTCACATCCTTGCCTACGAAGGAACAGATGATAGTCCAGATAAGTGGTATTGGTTTGAAGGAAACTTCGAAGCCTATGAGGCTAACAAGATTGAGCGATTGGGTCCAGAAGCTGCGAAGCCGCACCGCTCTACTTACCGAAGATTGACAAGAGACTAGCTACCTTACTTTCTGGAACACGAACCATTCCTTCTTGGGCAACTGTTGCTAGCAGAACGCCTTCGCGACTAAAGATCTTTCCAATGGCCAAACCTCGACTGTTTTGCGCAGCGGGGGACTCTTGAACATAAAGCATCCACTGGTCAACTTTGGCTGGTGCGTGAAACCACATAGCGTGATCTAGGCTGGCAGTTTTCAATCCTGGCTTAGCCCAAGAAATCTTGTGTCGACGGTAGATGCTCTCCAAAAGCGTAAAGTCAGACGCGTAAGCAAGAGCTGCTTGATGCAGCGGTGCAGAGTCCGGTAACTCTCCGATTGCTTTGAGCCAAACTGCTTGGTGAGCCACCGGCTCACCTTTAACTTCAAAGTAAATTGGTGATTGCACGTGGCGCAAATCAAACGGTCTCGCTTTAGCCCAATACTGAGCAACCGGGTGAGGAATACCACCCAGAACTTCAGCGGCAGAGGGCAGATCTTCTGGCTGCTTCAAGCCTTCCGGCATTTGTTCGTGGTGGGTAAGTCCTGGACTCTCAGTTTGGAACGACGAGATCATGGAAAAAATAGGTTCGCCTTTTTGGTAAGCCTGAACTCTTCGGGTTGAAAATGACTTACCGTCTCTGAGCCGGTCAACCGAAAAAGTTATTGGGAAATCAATGTCTCCAGGTCTTAGAAAGTAACCATGCAGCGAATGAAGAATTCTGGCTGGGTCTACTGTTCTGGTTGCCGCGACTGTGCACTGCGCAAGAACCTGGCCTCCGAAGACTCTGCCATGGGGCATCCACTGCGATGGTCCAATGAAGATGTCTTCCTTGGTTCTAGCCCCACCGGCATCTTTTATGTCCAGAGCCAGTAGCAGATCGGCAAGTGGATCTTTTGGAGGCGGAACCTTCGTCATCTTGGGTTTCCTTACTTTGCTAGTTCGCTATCAGGGTAAGTTTAGTTCTGAAATGAAAAATGACTTTCAGCTTCTAGACCAACAAACCGCTCTAGATCTAAGAACCTTTCTAACTCGGGCCAAGAAAATGGACCCCAAGGGAGTTGCGCGACTTCGGGCTTTCGGCGCTTTGTTGACGGTGTACGTGGCTCCATTATTTACCGCAAACATTTTGGACGATGGCCCAACTGTTTTAGGCCTTCGCACCATGGAGCTAAAGCAAGAAGCAGAGATAAACGTTCTTGTTCCAATCCAGGCTGTTTTGGATCGAATTGCATTTGAGCTAGAGAAACCTGAAGCAGAACAGAGTTTCGTTTTCAGCTTAGAGTCTTCCGAGAGGGTCCCTTGGGCCGGAGTTTCCCCGCCTCGAACAGGTTGGGTGGAAGCCACGAGCTTGCCAGAATACATGCTCACTGGAGTTGCCAGAAAAGGGATCACCGAGGTCGCAGAAACAATACCCGAGTCAGTCGGCGGACCAATTGCAGCGCGGATTCGGTCAGAGGTTTGGGGAAGGGCCATCGACCTTGATTCCAAAATCCCTGCGGGGGCAGCTTTTGCTGCTGCCGGTCTTGGATTCCTTACCGAAGGTGAAATGGTTCCGGTCTTTCATTCCCAGGGCTGGGTCAGGCTTTCTTCCCATTTTGGCCACGTTTTAGCTAAAGAAGCTAAGCACTTCTAATCCTCAAAGGTGTTGAGCATTGAAGTTGCAGCTCGATCTAGATATCCCCACAGCTGCGCTTGATGAAGTGGAGCTAAATTCAGGGAGTCACAAGCGACCTTCATGTGATGTAGCCATCTTTCGCGAGCCAGCGGATTTATCTTAAATGGCTGATGACGTTGTTTGAGTCTTGGGTGGCCACGGATTTCTTGATAGGTTTGCGGACCACCCCAGTACTGTTCCAGAAACATTCTTAGCCGCTCGGCGGCAGGCCCCAAGTCTTGCTCTGGATACATAGGTCTAAGGACATCGTCTGAAGCGACACCTTCGTAGAACTTTTCAACTAGCTTTCTGAAGGTGTCTGTGCCACCGACTAATTCAAAGAAGTTTCCCTCAACGGCTTCTCCAGATAGCCCTTTGATTCGAACTACCTCAACGCGGTTAGCGTCTTCGAATTCACTAGACATCTAGTTCTTTGCGTCCCTTCGCTGAGCACTAAGTGCTCTTTCGACATTTGCCAAATTTTCGATCAAAATTCTCCGAAGCGCCGGCTTGCTTTGTATATCGGACCTTGCAAGGAAAGCTTTGGTTTCTGAAACCAGAGCTGCGTTAGCAAGGGCTAAGGGATAGAGATTAACAAGAAGGTATTCGGCCATGTGATACGTCTTTTCTTCCCAGATTTTCAAGACGTTGGCAAAGTATTGAGCGACAAATACCTGAAGCACATCAGGATTCAATACTCGTCCAAATGCCAAACTTGCTGAATTAACCAAAGCGTTAGAAAGCTCATCCGTAGCGACCAGTTTGGTGAACATCGCCTGCTTTGAAGAGTTATCCGGCAGTGCGGCAACAGCGGCAACGTGATACTTCTGACCGTTAGCTGTGTTATCGGCCGCTAGCTCCTGATCGAGTTGTTCTACCGACATCTTTCCACCAACCGCCAAAGCGGTAACAAGTTCCCAGCGTAAATCTGTATCAATTGTCAAAGAGGCAAGCTTGATTTCGCCTTGTAGCAAGGCCGAGACATTAGATAGCTGCTTCTCGCTTCTGGCAAACTGGGCAAAGAACTTTACAAACTGCAACTGCGCGTCTGAGCCTGCTTTGGAGCTTTGAGCGAGATCCCATAATCCATCGGCAAGCGCGAGCTGCTCAGTAGAACGGTTCGGTTCAGCTACGTATAGGTTCGCAACTGTCAGAAGTTGTCTCAGAATAGTCAACATAGTTGTTGACTCAGTTTCAAATTCAATGTGGCGAAGGGCCAATTGGATAAAGTTGCGAGGTGAGGTTTCGCCATCACGGGTGGCATCCCAAGCAGATCCCCAAACCAAGGCACGAGCTAGCGGGTCTTCAATCGATGACAATTTGTCAAGAGCAAAGCTACAGGAGGCTTCATCCATGCGTATCTTTGCGTAAGTTAAGTCGTCATCGTTTAGCAAGATCAGGGCTGGGCGCTTTTTGCCAGCAAGTTCTGGAACCTGAGTTTTGGCTCCTTCAACATCCAGCTCGATTCGATCCGTTCGAACAATTTTGCCATTTTGTTCTTCGTAGAGCCCAATAGCAATGCGATGCGGTCGTAGGTAGGGGTAGTCATCTATTGCTGATTGCAAAATGGCGAATGATTCAATCATTCCGTCTTTTTCAACAATCTCTGGTCGCAAAGTGTTGACACCTGCAGTCTCCAGCCAAAGCTTGGACCACTCACTGAGATCTCTTCCGCTTTGGTTTTCGAGCTCTTTCAATAGATCTTTGAGCTCAGTGTTTTTGTAGGCATGCTTTTTGAAGTAGTCGGAAACTCCACGCATGAACGGTTCCTGACCAACCCAAGCAACAAGCTGTTTGAGAACCGAGGCTCCCTTGGCGTAGGTGATTCCGTCGAAGTTCACCTGAACATCCTCTAGATCATTGATCTCGGCAACAATCGGGTGTGTTGAGGGCAACTGGTCTTGACGGTAAGCCCAAGATTTTTCTAGAGAAGCAAAAGTCGCCCAAGCACCGTGCCACTCGGTTGCTTCTTGGGTAGCCAAAGTAGACATGTATTCGGCAAAGGATTCATTGAGCCACAGATCGCTCCACCAACGCATGGTTACTAGATCGCCAAACCACATGTGAGCTAGCTCATGCAGGATTGTCACTACGCGGCGCTCTTTCACGGCATCAGTTACTTTGGAGCGGAAAACATAGGTTTCGGTGAAAGTGACCGCTCCAGCATTTTCCATTGCTCCCGCATTGAATTCGGGGACAAAGAGCTGGTCATACTTTTCAAACGGATACGGGTAGCCAAACTGCTGTTCAAAAAACTCAAAGCCCTGCTTGGTCTTTTCAAACACGTATTCAGCGTCCAAGAACTCAAATAATGACTTGCGGCAAAATACACCCAGTGGAATGGTTTTGCCAGAAGATGAAACTAGCTGGTCATTTACTTCAACATATGGTCCTGCCACCAGGGCGGTTATGTAGCTAGAGATTCTAGGAGTTGGCTCAAAGTTCCAAACCGAAACACCTTCTCTTAGGTCATTGGCTGCTGGGGTGGGGGAGTTCGAAACAACCTTCCAGTAGCTGGGGGCGGTGATGTTGAACTGGAAGGTGGCTTTTAGGTCGGGTTGCTCAAAGACGGCAAACATGCGGCGAGAATCTGGCACCTCAAACTGGGTATAGAGGTATACCTCTTGGTCGACGGGATCGACAAAGCGGTGCAGACCTTCGCCGGTGTTGGTGTACTTACCCTGCGCCACAACAACCAGCTCATTCTCGGCTGCAATGGAAGGTAGCTGGATGCGAATGCCGTCTGATACAACGGCTGGATCTAACACTTCGCCGTTTAGTACCACGGAATGGACAGAGTTTGTAATGGCGTCGATGAAGGTGGAGATACCTGGAGTCTTGGAAGTGAAGCGGACCCTGGTGGTAGAACCGAAGAACTCTGCACCCTGGGTCAGGTCAATCTCCACTTGGTAGCTCTGAACTTCCAATGCGGCCGCCCGCTCTTGGGCTTCGATTCTTGTTAGGTTTTCGCCTGGCATCGGTTCTTCTTTCTAGTGACTGTTCATCCCAAAGCCTAACTGGGGGATAGCAGGGTGTGAAACAATGACAGTGTGATCAATCCAGTAATGGCCATAGGGGGCTCAGCAGAGGCATCGCAGACCCTCGCAGAGATTGGCGCGCTGTTGGTTGGACTTGGAGTAATTGCCTTTATTGCTGCAAGGCTCAAATTCTCTGTGGTCCCTTTCTATTTGATCGTGGGCCTTGCGGTTGGTCAAGGTGGCTTCGGTCTCGTTAATCTGAGCTCCGATTTTCTAGCAATCGGTGCTCAAATCGGTGCGATTTTACTTCTTCTATTACTGGGGCTGGAATACTCTGCACCGGATCTAGCAAAGGCGTTCAAGGATAGAAAATCTGCAGGAATCTTTGACATCGCAGCAAACTTTATACCTGGAGCTTTTCTCGCACTAGCTTTTGGCTGGGGGCCACTGGCTGCATTGGTAGTTGGAGGCATCACGTACGTTTCATCTTCCGGAATTGCCTCAGAGTTGCTTCGTGAAACGGGTTGGCGCAGATCTGAGCTATCCAAGCGAGTGGTCGCAATCTTGGTTTTTGAAGATCTGGCTCTGGCTCCGTATCTTCCTTTGCTATCTGCGCTAGTGCTTGGTCTCTCGGCTGCCGCGGGTCTAGTGTCAGTTTCGGTTGCATTAATTGTCACAGGCGTCATTCTGATCATTTCCTATCGAGGCAACACTAAATGGTCCAGAGTATTGAACCCCGATGTTCCATCTGGCTTGCTCTTGACAGTTTTTGGATCAGCTTTGCTTGCCGCCGGTGTTGCGGATCTTGCAGGATTCTCTGGCGCCGTTGCAGCGTTCCTTGTTGGATTATTGCTTACCGGTGAAGTTGCTAACACGGTCCGTGGACGCCTCGGTTCATTGAGGGATCTGTTCGCGGCTATTTTCTTTTTGTTCTTTGGCCTGGCCACGAACTTTGAAGATTTACTGCAAGTACTTCCAGCTGTTTTGTTATTCGTGTTTCTTGGCGTTGCAGGAAAATTTGCGGTTGGTTGGTGGATCGCCAAGGATATGGTCGACAAGCTCAGCTGGATTAGAGCGGGTGCATTCTTGACCCCAAGAGGTGAGTTTTCGATGGTTATTGCAGCATTGGCCGCACCTGCCGTACTTTCAGTAAATCTGCAAGCCCTGACTCTTAGTTACGTGACACTTACAGCCGTAATTGGCTCAATTACCTTGAGATTTCTTCGTAGCGGTTTCGATAAGTAGATTAGGTCATTATGAGAATCCATATCGCCACTGACCACGCTGGGTTAGAAACTAGTCACTACCTAATCAAGGAACTGACTAACCTCGGCCATGAAGTCTTTGATCACGGACCGCAGTCATTTGATCCACTTGATGATTACCCAGCATTTTGCATCAATGCAGCCCTAGCTGTTCAACGAGATCTCCAAGCCGAAGTATCCGCTCTAGGAATAGTTCTTGGAGGTTCTGGAAACGGTGAACAAATCGCCGCCAACAAAGTCAAAGGAATTAGAGCGGCGCTGGTTTGGAACAAAGAGATTGCACAACTGGCTAGGCAGCACAACGACGCTAACGTAATCGCCGTGGGGGCCAGACAACACAGCAAGGAAGAAGTCCTTGAGCTAATCAAGGTGTTCATCGTTGAGCCATTTAGCAGTGATGAAAGGCATGAGCGTCGAATCGGAAAAATTGGGCTCTTCGAGCAAACCGGAGAGATCAGCTAGCTAATGAAGCTTGGCCTAAGAAGACTTAACATCTGGTTAGTTCCACCACTTGCTATCGCTGGATTGCAAGTTCTCATATTTTTGCTTGATGCAGCAGGTCAGCTACCTAATCCGATGGCCATTCATTGGGGTATAACAATGCAGCCCGATGGATTCGTTTCTGTTAGCGAGTTTGCACTAAGCGTGCTGATTCTTCAGTTAGTTCTCTGGCTCCCCTTGCTTCTGGCAGATGTCTGGCCAAAGTCAAAAACTCGAATTAGAAATCTAGTGGTTCTGGTGTTGGGAATTGTGTTTTGGCTAGTTACTTCAATCCTTTGCGTTTCTTTGTTTGTCCAAATCGGAGCAGCTGCCGCTGCCGCAGTTTACTTTCCGTGGCCTTTGTTTGCAGTTATCCTGCTCTCGGTTCCCGTTCTTCTGGCATTTTTGTTGTCAATGCCAGAAGTAGTGGTCGGAAAGGATGTTCAGATTCGCTTGCGCGGATTGAAGATTATGAGTTTTGGCCCCGAAGAGATTGTCAGCGCGTCAGTTGGCGTTGTATCAGCAAGGGAGTTTGGCGGGTGGGGTATCAGGCTGACCACTCGCAAAATTGGATTCGTTCCCTCTAAAGGGCCAGCCGTCAAGCTGAACCTCCAGGACGGCACAGAGGTATCAATAAGAAGCAAAGACCCAAAAGCTATCGTTACCTCAATAGAAGACCTAATTTCCTAGCAACATGCCAGAAGGCCATTCCGTTCATAGAACTGCAAACAAATTTGCTCAGCTATTTGTTGATTCGAAGCTCAAGATCTCCTCACCGCAAGGAAGATTTTCGGAGCAAGCGACACTTGTTTCTGGGAGAAAACTTGTTGAATCTAGCGCGATTGGTAAACAGCTGTTTCTTGGGTTCGATAACAAGCTAACTATTCGGGTTCATCTGGGGATCTATGGCAAGTGGAACTTCTACAACGTTCCACTCAGTAAAGCACCAGAAGTGTGGGGGCAGGTCCGTGCAAGATTTGGTTCAAATAGAGCCTCAGCGGATCTTCGAGGACCAACGGTTTGCGAGGTGATTGATTCAAGTGAGGTTTTGGCTGTGCTTAATCGACTTGGCCCCGATCCGCTAAGAGCTGATCCTTCCGGGAAAGAAGCTTTTCGTTTTGTTTCGAAAGTTAAGGCATCAAATACCCCGATTGGCTCATTGTTGATGAATCAAGCGGTTATAAGTGGTATCGGCAACGTTTATCGAGCGGAGCTTTTGTTCAGATCGGGCATAAGCCCGCACCAACCAGGAATCAAGGTTTCAGAGCAAGCGCTGTTGGCAATTTGGGATGATGCCGTAACTCTTATGAAAATTGGAGTTAGAACAGGCTTGATGCTGACTCGGGATGACTTCCTGAAATCAAAAGTTGCTGTCGAGGACCGCTACTACGTTTATAAACGCCAGGGTTTGCCATGTAGAAACTGTGGCAAGAAAGTAAAGCTCGAGCTCTTCTATGGCCGCAAGCTTTATTGGTGTAATAGCTGTCAGAGGTAATTGGAGGGAGTGACGGGAATCGAACCCGCGCCATCAGTTTGGAAAACTGAGGCTCTACCATTGAGCTACACTCCCGAGAAAGCCGTTCGCTACCTCACTATTGTATGGGATAGACTGACCGAGGTTGTTTATGGAAATTTTTCCAAAAACTACCGGGGTGTAGCGTAGTGGCTAGCGCGCCTGCTTTGGGAGCAGGATATCGCAGGTTCGAGTCCTGTCACCCCGACAAACAAAGACCCGTATTTGTTTACCCCTTTATGGGGGCTCATTTCCAGGAGAACAACTTGAAAACTAGCGTTGAACGAGTAAACCCCACCCGCGTCAAGCTCAACATTGAAGTAACCCCCGAAGAGTTCAAGCCTTCGCTCGATCACGCTTACGAACACATTGCCCAGCAGGTAAATGTCCCTGGCTTCCGCAAGGGAAAAATCCCTGCTACTTTGCTAGACCAAAGAGTTGGCCGCCCAGCAATCTTGGCTCACGCCATCAACGATGGTCTCGATGGCATCTATAAGAAAGCGCTCGAAGAAAGCAAGCTGCGCCCACTAGGCCAGCCAAAAGCTGACGTTATCTCGAGTCCTGATGAGAACACTTTCCTGGGCAACCTGGTTGTTGAAATTGAAGTAGAGGTCAGACCTGAGATAAAACTGCCTGGCTACCGCGGCCTAAAGGTTGAAGTTGACAACATTAAAGTCGGTGGCAAAGAAATTGAGGATGAGCTAAACGCTCTTCGGGCCAGATTTGGAACTCTCAAGACCGTTGAACGTGCTGCAAAAAAGGGTGACTTTGTATCAATTGATCTAACCGCAACAATCGATGGCAAGGAAATTGACTCTGCGGAGAATATTTCCTACGAAGTTGGTTCGGGCAATTTACTTGACGGTATTGATGAAGCAATTGACACCTTGACCGCCGAGGAAACCACCACATTTCGGTCGAACCTTGTGGGCGGAGATATGGCCGGCAAAGAAGCAGAAGTTAGCGTTAAGGTAAACGCAGTTAAGGAACGTGAGCTTCCAGTTGCCGATGACGCGTTTGCTCAA
>Ga0208592_1000148_pt1 | contig 21433 bp, 26 predicted proteins | sample LakMenE18May10ns_FD_150712 | JGI IMG/M metagenome (GOLD analysis project Ga0208592, IMG submission 150712) | Freshwater microbial communities from Lake Mendota, WI - 18MAY2010 deep hole epilimnion ns (SPAdes) | ecosystem: Environmental > Aquatic > Freshwater > Lentic | place: Lake Mendota...
TTAAAAGGGAGAAAAAATTTTAACTAGAAATACAATATGCTAATTTTAAATTAATTTTTAATAATTTCAATGATATATTATTTTTAAGAAAGTACATATGGGTATGTTGCTCAATTTTAAGTATCGTTCATCTGTTCATCCTAGTCATTTAAAATTATTTAAGCCCAACTTTGAAAATTTTCATTCTTTTTAGATTTTGGTGGTTTATTCTTGAAATTAGCTTCAGTCGATGTTCTAGCTAAAGGTTTTTTTTCTTCTGGCCAATTATCAAAACTCATTAAATCATCAGATGCAACATTTTGTTCGTTTTTCTTTGTCTTTTGTTTAGGTGTGTTATCTTTTAACATCATTCTTTTTTTAATTGCTGGAACTATCATTTCACGATTCCTAGGAGGCTTAAAGTATATTTGAGGTTTTGGTATAACTCTGTTTGAAGTATTTGCCGAAATCGAACAAGGTTTTTTTAATGGATTTTCTTCAATCATTCTTACATCATCATCATTAGGTACAATATTTTTTGATTGAATATTTAGCATTGCTGGAATATTGGTTTCAAAAGGTTTTTCAATAACCCTTCCTTCTTCAAGGACAGTTTTTGGTATATTTTTATGAACCGTTGTCATATGCCTAATTAAACCCCAGTTTCTATCAAACGTCTTTAGGCAAATTTTACATGTAAAGACTTTACCATCTTGAGGATTAAATTTGATTCTACCTGCTAAATAATCTAATTTCTTTTGTCTTTTAAGTCCAGTTAAAGGGATATCATCTTGAACCATTTGTGTTTCTGTTTCCAGATTGGGAACCATATCTCTTTCTTTTTCAGTTTTTTCTTGAAACATTTCTGTTTCAGGTAGGTTTCTTTCAGGTACAAATTCATCTGTAACGTTTACAGGAGGGAGTGTAGGAGGTGATTCAATCATTTCAGACTCAATGGGATTTAATTGTTCTTGGTTCAACATATCAATATATTTTTCACTTGGTCTTTCTTCAATAGTGTCTTTATCAACATTCAAGTCTTCTGTCATTTTTTTATCTTTTTCATCTAAACAACTAAGAACTTGTTCATAGACTTTTGGAGTAACCAAATACATTTTTGTATAAGGTGAGGTAGTTTTTAACATTTTCATTTTGGTGAGATTGCGTTTTTAAACAAATCAACTAAAAATGGAATAGCAGACATTAAAAGAAAAGGTAGCCCTGCTCCTTCTTGTTTTAAAAGTTGTCTTCTTTTGAATACAGGATGGGTTTTTGAGCTTATCTTTTTGAGCCGATCAGTTTGACAATGTTTTTTAATATGTTTCCTAAGAGCAGATTTTTTTTGTTTAGTTAAATTGAGATCTGTGAAAATGACATTGTAAACACATTCACAAACATTATCGATTGCACTATCATTCAAATGATCAATAATATGTGCAATGTCACCACCTTTTGTTTTAGTTATCAATTTTAGTAATGGAATAATATTTTCTTTTTGCTTCATTTTTCTAAATAAATTGTACAAGGAAATTGATTTTGAAAAATTCTACTTCTAACTCTAATATTTGAAGGTGTGTCTGGCCTGAAATCTAAGATAAGGTAACTATATGCTTTTAACGTTGCATCAAAAAATGCTTTGGTTATAAATGCATTATTATGAGGACTAAATTGTTTTGCTAAAATACTGGTTTGTTGTTTGTCTCTGTCATTTTTCATCAAAACTAAATAATGAGAATTCAAACTCATAGTTCTAAATGTTTTGTTTTGATAAAATAAATTTTGAGTTAAAAAAATGATACTGGCATTTTCGTGATGCCCTAAGTTGCAAAATAAATTTTCAAAATCTTCATTAATGTTCGTCATGCTATCATCAAATATAAGTAGACATCCACCATTATCTTTGTGTTTATGAACCATTAACTGAATCTCATCTAAAGAGATTGGATTTTCAGCAACATTAATTAATTCGGTAACCAAACCCTGTTGTTGCATTTCAAGGTAAACATTTTGCATTATCTTGTAAAATAAAAATACTTTAGAAGGTGATTCACTGAAAATCTGTTCTTTTATTCTTAACAAATTTTGAACCCAAGTAGTTTTGCCTGAACCACTCATACCACTTATGATTAAGTTGAAAGGAGTTTTAAATTGAATATTGTAAGGCATTTTTTAATAACAAAACTAAGTGCTTTCAACAATATTTATTCACGTTTTACATTTTTTACAATAATCTTACAATAACCTTTTAGAATAGTGACATAAACAATTAAACTCAAGGTACTTGATTTGAATACAAAATATTTTCCAAAATTTCTTGCATTATTCTATCTTTTTCTTCATTTGGTTCGGGTAAATCAATTTGGTAATTTGATAAAGTAAGAAGAATAAATTTTTTGAATATTTCACAAGTTTGCCTTTTATCAGCAATGTTTTTAATGTATATTTCAAGCATTTCTCTAGGATTGTGTTCAAAATCACTAAAATATCCAGTGGTATGTTTAAATTCTTCTCTGTCCCAAAAATTATTATTGTGGGGTAAATTAATTATTTCATGCTCAGAAAATATTTGAACCTTGAAAAAATTAACCCCAAAAACATTAATGAAATATCGGAACGTTCTGATTAGTCTTCTGTGTTCATGATTTTCTTGGGCAGTTGGGTAAGTCCAACCAAATGATTCGTCATTAAATCGATTTAATTCTTCGTCTTTCAACTTTAATCTTTCGTCAAGGCGTACAAGTTCAGAGGGATGACTGAATAGGTATCTCCAGTTTATCGAATCCATCTCCAGTGCGTTTGATGACATTTTCCAGAATGCTTAAAGTATCGCAGTGGTTCTGTTCAGATTCTTTTAACTTGTTTATGTCAACTAGAGAATAAGCATCAGTAAAATTTGTTAGAACGTTCAAATTTGCTTGAAGCAGTTGTTTCACTGTTTGGGTATACACATTGACTGGAACTTTAGTTCCATTTTTCAACTTTATATAACAAATCTTCTTTCCTTCTGTTTTTAAAGCAGAATTTAATCTTTTTAAAGAAGCTTTGTGTCTATAAAGTGAATTTCTTAGAACTAGTGACAATGTTTCTGAAACAGCATAACACGTTTTTATTTCTTCTTCAAAATTAAAATACTGATGTTTGTAAACTTCAGAATACATTAGTTCACATTTTTTCTTTTCTTTCTGAATGTAATCTTCATCAGATTTTGGAGTTTTTGTGTTTGTTAAAATATCATCATTCTTAAAACATTCACAACTACAACTTAAAAAATTTGTAGAAGGCAGTCGATTGAGATCCACCATTGTGAAAAAACAGACTGAGTTGAAAACTCAAAATGGTTTAACTTATATACAAATTCTTTAAAATATTTTAGGCAAGTTAGAACTTGTCTTTTATTTAACTAGCATATTCTAGATAATTCGAGATTTCAAGGTTAACTATAGTGTCTTGTTTACTTGCAAAATTAATTGGTTGCCCATCATGAGACCTTAGATGCACCTCGATCACGTCTAATTCTGTATTTTCTAATTCATAAAACTCTTTGTGTTTGAAGTCTGATAAGACATAAGTAGAATTATTTGTTTTGATAGGTGACACTCTTAAAAGTTTACTTTTAATTCCACCAATCATAGAGTCACTTACAATATTTGTGTAAATCATTATGTAATTAGGTTTTAAATAATCTAAATTTATAGGTTTTAGAAAATTAAAACTAAATTGCCCGTTGGTTTCAGCCTTAAATTTTAATTCGGTGAATCTAGTACTTTCATCAATTTTCCCAGCATAACCTAAAATGCTCAATAAATAGTTTGAAAAACTTGCAAAAAAATCTTTTTTCAAATTTAACTTGCATTTGTTGTCAACCAGTTCAGCAAAACCAATCTTAGCTGATTTCATTTGCAAATCTATACATTTTACAAGCTCATCAACAGTATAAATTTTCTGCATGTTAGGTATAATAATTTTAACTATTTTTGGATTAACTTCTGTTGTTTCTCTAAATAATATAAATCTGGTTTTTTCATCTTCTAAGAATGTAGAATAAACATTAGGGTGGCTTATAGATGTTAAGGCTATCCTCCAATCTCTACTAAGTTGATATTTTTGAGGTAATTTAACTTTAAAGATGGTATTTGTATTATTTTTAAATTCTTTTGTGTTAGCTGAGGATAGTCGAATTGGAAAAGATTTTTTTTCTAGATGTTTCGATCGTAAATCCATTTTTAATATAGTTGCTGGGCCAGGAAGTAATCGTAAAGGTAAATTATTCTCATCACGAAGTTTAATTGAAAATTCTGATAATACTTTGTTACATATTGGTACATACTGTTTAGAAGTAAATTCTGTCAATAAAAATTTTTCATTTTCTTTAAAATCAGGGCAAAATACAATTAAATCATTTGAAAAATTACCATTAAATACTTGTTGTGAAATATTATCGCAAGTAACACGAATAACACTAGGAAAATTTAAATTTTTAGATGGTTCACTTTCTAAATAATTATTAACATGTTCAGTTGTTTTTATTTGATAAGTAAAATAAAGTTCATTTTCATAATCTGCAGTTGTTAATAATAGAACTTTTCCATTTTGTGTTTTGATTATGTTAGTACTGTGGTAATTTCCTTCTACAGAAAATTCTTTTCCCGAATTGAAATAAAAATTCTTAAAATTAAAAATGTTAATCATTGATCGATGGATTGATATCCAAAATGGATGATCAATGGTTTCTATTTTTAATTTTTTTTCATTGCTGAAATTTATATTCGTTTTAGTTTCTTTAGCAACATCATCAAAGAACATTTGTAGTTCTTTTAAAGTATAATGTTTTTCTTCAAAATTGTATTTCCAACTTTGACATCCTAATTCAGGATATATACTTTTACAACAATCGGTCTTAACTTTTGGGTTTAAAAATGCTTTTTGTAAATTAGGTGAAGATTCATATGGTGGGTATTGACAGTTTGTGATAATAAAACTTGGTAAGTTATTTGACACAATAGGAACATTTATGAAGTCATTTGAGATTCCTATCCATGATAATGCAATTTCCAAACTTTCATTTTCATCAATTTCTATTGGTGAAGGTAACTTATTTTTGAAATTTGTTAAAGAGTTATCTGGGTAAATATCAGAACAGGCATTTGAAACTAAGTAAAAAGATTTGTAAAATTTATTCATTTTTAAAATTTTCGCACAATATATTTATTATCCACCCAAGAATTGTAACTATCATCAAAACCTTTCCACTTTACATAATGTTTACCATTTTTAGTCTTAAGCACCTTTTCTATTCTCCATATATTGCCTGTAACTTTTGTTAGTTCACTGTCATAAAATGATCCAATAAGTATTTCTTTTCCATTGTACGTTTCCAAGATATACATAGGTATTTTTTTACGAATTATTTTATAAATTCTGAAAACCTCAAGTTTTGATTGCTCATTGTAACCTCTTGAAAATTTTCCCTTTTGAATGGCTACTCTTACTATATCACCTATTTTAAATTTAACTGGTCGACTCTTAATTTTATCATAATATTTAGACATTTTTATTCTAATTGGTAAGTGTGTACTTTCATCGTTGTAAGCTTTGTTTGGTGAATATCCAGTCATTGAGTGTTTTCGTTCGTTATATGTTTGCAAAATCAAATCAAATACGGGTATCAGATTTCCATTTTTTTCTTTGATGTTTATGTATCTATGCGTTTCATTTTCACTCATATATTGATAAAGTGATTTTTGAAAAGTACGATTAAATCTTTCGATAAAAGCAGCATGAACTGATGAATCCGGTGTGTAAATTTTTATATCATTTTCGTGACAAAACTCTAAAAATGATTGGTTATTAAATTCTGTACCTTTATCAAGCACAAGAATCATAGGTTGACCACCCGCTTCGTTAATTATAGACTTAAAAGCTTTCAAAACAAATTGAGCTTCCTTAGTTAATAGTGTTCTTGAAAATGCCTTCCTCGTGAACGTATCAATGCATGTTAATAAGTATCTTACGCCATCATTAAATTCATGCAACTTTTGAATATCAACTAAATCCATTTGCCACTGCTGGTTTTTAAAATGGGAATAGGATGGGTTTCTTTCAGTTTTATGATATTCCCTGTGAAGAGTATAATTTTCAATCCCAGATAATATTTCTTTAATCTTATCTTTATCTAGTAAACCTTTATAATAACTATAAATTGTGTTTATTCCACCAAACGCAATAGGGTGACCTAATTTGTTATAATTATTTTTCAAATCATCTTCACATTCTAAAACTGTTTGTAGGTTAGTGCCATAACTAGAATCAGAATTAATTTTAATCAAATTAAATTTATTTTCCATTTTTAGTCAATCAAACTATAAACAACTTTTTTGCATTTTGTACTTTGCTCTTTTGTTTCATGTTTTCGTTTCCTTCCTCCTCCTTTTAGAACTTTGCTGATCTTAGATTTTGCTTCATTCAACTGTTTCTGTGCAGATTCTTTTAGATCTACTCCTTCCAACAAATCAGTAGCTATATTTGTAAGCGCATTTTTACCAACATCCAAAGCAGTCGATCCAATTTTTTTTGCAATGTCACTCTCTAAAAACTTTTTTCCTGCAGAAAAACCCATACTTGCAAGAGGCCTTAATGCTTTGAATAGACCAGAAAAAAGAGATGTGAAACCAGCTCCTCTTTGATATCTTAGCCCCGAATGATAATTCATTTCGTTCTTTTTGTTTTTTGAATATATCTTTGTATTGAAATTGTACTTATATTTAAAGTTCTAGCAATGTGTTTCATAGAAATCTTTATTTTGTTTTCTTTACAATGTATGTAAATATGAGATGCGATAACAGTAAGAGGATTGTGTCCCGATTTAAGAGAATTTTTTATTTTCTCCTTAATTACTGAGGTAGATTTAAAATCAAGTAGCAATAGCTTACAATATTTCTCAGTCATTAACTCTGGTTTCAGTAAAATAATTTTATCTTTTTCTTGAAAGTCATAAATTTTTGAATCGCAAAGACCAGATACAGAAGATATTGTTTTTATAGATATTGGATTTCCATCATCATTTAATGTTTTATACAAAACATATGGAATAGATTTTTTAGGATTCTGTAAACAATTTTTAAATATTTGATTTGCATAGCTGTCAGGTAAATTTACGCGACTTAACAATTCTTTTATTTCATCGTTTGTTTCATTTTTTTCAGTGAGAAAAGGTTTTCTATAATCAAAAAATAACTTTTCTTCTAGAACTAAACCGCATTCTGTACAAACTACACACCCTCCTCTTTCATCCTCTATAGTTGTTTCATGGCTACATAAATGTTCGTTGTGAGGCATTTTAGATTTTCTTCGTTTTTACAACCAACTAAAACTACTTTACCTGAATGGAATAAAATAGCGGTTCCTTCTTTAAACTTAACAAATAAACCTGGAAACTTTTCGTTATTATATTTCATAGATTGGAAAAGTTTTTTTTCACAAATTGAAACAAGGTCAATACAATGATTTAATTTTAATGATGCAATTATATTATCAATTGATAACTTTATAACTTTAAAATCAAAAAAATTACGTAAATATTCAATCGAATCAAATACTTTATCTAAAGAAGGTATTTTTGTTATGTTAACGTGATTAACAGATTCTTTGTTGGTTTTAAAAATCACGTAAGTATACTTTTTCTTGAGTACAATAAAATTTTTGCAATTTTTTGTGCATTCACTAAAAACACTATTTAAAGAAATTGGGCTCGTTTTTAGACTAACTTTTACGTTGCTTATTCGATAATCCATTATTTAACACTGAAGAAAAATCAAATCAAAACGAACATTTTATATTTTCAATGGCAGATAAAAGGGGAATTGGTACCTTTGTGAATGAACTACATGAGTTAGCAAGTGATTCTATTGATTTGTATACTATACCACCAATAGATAAATCCCAAATTCATGGAAAAGAACAAACACTTTATCCAACATCTGTATTAACTTCTGAGGGTCCCATCGAATTCCTTATTCCATCAGATTCTACAGATTTTACTGCACTTCATCTCACAAGATTAGAAGGGGAGATTGAAATCGTTAAATCATCTGATGGAACAGCTTTAGCAGCAACAGATAAAATCTCAATTGTTAACTTACTACCTCATGCATTATTCAAACAAATTGAATGTTCCATTAAGGATATTCAAATTAATGATTTGAGCACTCCTACATATCCCTATAAAAGTTTTATTGAAACGCACCTCACTTACTCTCCAGATTTGAAAAAAACAACTTTAAAAGACTGTGAATGTTATATTCCAGACACAGCGGGAAAAGAAAATTCTATTCTTCTTTCAGGAGATGATATCAATAAAGGTTTTGTTGAAAGACAAAAATTATTCATTGGAAAAAAAATCAATTTTTCTATTGTACCTCATATTGACTTTTTCCAAAGTCCTAGACTTCTCATTCCAGGGTGTGATATTAAGCTCAAGTTTATTAGAAGTGATGATAGTTTTTGTTTGATTCAAGAAACTCCAATTGGCAAAATTAAGATTAATAATCTTAGATTGAGAGTTAGAAGGATAACGCTAGATCCATCTTATGCTTCAATGATTCTAAATAAACTTAATTCGACTCCCGTTGCATATCCCATTGTTTCATCTAAGATTAAAACTAGTTTAATTAACTCTGGAGTTAAGTTACAACAAATCAGTCAAATGGTAAGAGGTAAACTTCCAAGAAGTTTTCTTCTATGTTTTGTAAGTGCCAAGGCATTTGATGGTAATGTCAATAAGAATCCATTTGTATTTGAAAATTTTAAGATTAATTACTTGAATGTTTTCCTTAATGGCGAGGCCATAAATCCAACTGTTTTCCAGCCCGAATTTACAACTGAAAACTATACTAGAGAATATAGATGGTTTCTTGATAACATTGGTCTTCATCAACATTTTACAAACGGAGTAACAAAAGAAGATTTTAAAAATAACTCTTGTTTTTTTCCTTTTGATCTATCACCTGACCTTTGCAACAATGTTATTTTGCAGGGAATTCAAGAAGGAACTATTGACGTGCATGTTGGTTTTGAAACTCCATTGACTGAAAACATCTATTGTTTAATGCTTGGCAGCTATGATGAAATGATATCGATTGATAAAAACAGAAACGTAATTATTTCATCATAAAATGCCTGGTTTAAGTAATCAATATGTTGAAAACCTGGGGAAAAAAATATGCGGAAAACATTTTCTTGGTGTTTACCCATCAGACATTCAACCTCAATTAAATACTAAAATCTACAAATTCAGCATAATTTTTAATACTGAAAAACATACACAAAAAGGTTCTCACTTCATTGCTATTTTTGCTGATAAATATGATTTTCATTATTTTGATTCCTATGGTGAAGATTGTTCAAACACAGACATAAAGAAATTTATAATAAAAAATTTAAAAAGAAGAGAGTATTCATATAATAAAAAATGTATTCAAGACGATAAAAGTTTGTTTTGTGGATTTTTTTGTCTTAGTTTTATCCTACATCGAAATAAAAATATCTCGATAAAAAAATACTTGGAAAATTTTTCAAGTAATTTGCTTAGCAACAATAATAAAGTAGTTAAAATGATAACAGATGAAATATAATATGCAACATGTGGTAATAAATAAAACGTTTTAATTGAACATATCAAGACAAAGCATGTTACTTTTCAAAATAAAATATATTATTTGTTAAGTTTAATGTACTAAAATGTAATGATTATTTTTAATAATATTTTTATTTATTCAATTATAAATATTAAAATTAAAATGTATTTTTAAAATTGTTATTTATTCTTAAAAAGTAACGCGCTCTATGAAATAAAATAGAAAAAATATTTGACAAAATATAGTTTATTGATCAATCAAAAATATTTTTTACATTATTTACTTTAAATACAATAAAACAAACACCACAAATAATTTACATTAAATTTAAATGGAACAATCACCATACAAATAATTTACATTAAATCCATAAAAATTAGAACAATAGATTTTCCAAGTCGGCAACAGAGTTATCAATTTTTTGCAAACTAGAATGATGTTTCTCAAGAAGCAAATTGATCTTGTTGAAAATTGCTTGTTTTCGTAAATCTGAAAAATAAGTTTTAACCAAGTTTAATTTGAATGTAGGAAGTTGCAGTGTCTTGGTAAAAGCATGCTTTTTTTAAAAATTTTCTTATACATTTGATTTAAATCATTACTTTTTTTCACAAGAGAAATAACTCTTTTATCAAGATTAGACATTTTTTTCTGAGTAAGGCTGCAAATTTTGCAATCTGAAAAGAAAAAAAGTTTAAATTAAGCCAATTTTTGTTCAAAGAATTTTGGGTTGGACTTCATTATATATTTCAACCCCTCAACCAATCGTGGAGCAATAGACAAAGGCAGGTTAAATTCGAACGCTTTGGAGTCTTTCATCTTTTTTTGAAAGACTAATGCAGCATATTCATACTGCGTTGCTCCACTTTGAATGCCAGAGCTAGCCTCCATCCTACACAATAAAATTGTAGAGTTGTTCAGCTTTACGACTTTTTTGACAACATTTTCAGGATCATTGTCATAAAGGTTGATGTCAACCTTTTGATCACTGAAAAGAGGATAGTTTCTACCTTTTCTTTCCTTCGTTTCCTTGTTGTCCTTGGTGTCCTTGCTGTCATCAACAGTTTCAGTAGTTGGATGCTGATTCTCAGTAATGACTGGATCAGTTGGAATGGATGAAGTTTTCTCAACTTTCTTCTTACGATTATCAGCTTTGACTGGCCTCTTCCTTTGAATCTTTGGTTTCTTTGCTTCCTTGGAAAGTTGAGCAAGTTTCCTCTTCAATGACTCAGATTTCCTATTCCGATCATCCTTCTCCTCCCCACTCGATGTTGCATCCGACCCCGAGTCAGTTTCTCCAGAATCGCTAAGGCTTGGGTCTTCGTCATTCTCTTCTTCTTCCGCTTGTGATAGTTCGGATTCGGTTTCGATGTCTTTGATTTTCGACAAGGCTTCGAATTCTTTCTTTGCATTACTTGCCTTTCTTTGAGATGGGACTAAAAATAAAAAACAATTTTGTAATTTTTCATTCATATAATAAAAAGTTAAGTTATTTGTTTAAATAGTGAATTTAAAGTAAAAAATATTACCTCTTTTAGATGATGTTGCTTTTGGCATCTTGAAATATTCCTTTTCTGGTGGTTATTAGAAAATAACTGATGTTATTCTTGTAAACACAAGCCTTTATATACATTATGGAAACTCAGGTTTTTGGTCTTGTAAACATGAGTCTTTGCAAACTTTAAGGAAACAACTTTTAGAAGGCAAGCGGAAAAATAATTAGTTTTCATTATCATCAAACTTTGAAAGTACACATTTTGAAGGTAAATCGCATCAAAGGTGTGCGTAAAATTTGATATAAATAGGTTGAGAAAACTATAAGGGCAACAGAACTCTTGCTATTCCAACGAAGATAACTACTACAAATCAAGATGGAGGTTTTCAAGTGTCCAGAAAAAAATTGTCAAAGTAAGTTTACTCGAAGATCTAATTTGAATAGACATTATCAAAACTTTCATTTGAATAACGAACTAATAGAAAAATGCATTTTGTGTGGTCAAATGTTTCAAGACTGTGAAGATTTACAGAAACATTACAGACGTTTTCATAGACCTAGCAGAAAATTTTATGTCAAAGAAACTGCATTCAATCGTAATTTCATAACATATCGTTATAATTTTAATCAAGATGAAAAAAACTTTGAAAATGCACAGCTACGAATTAAAAATTTGATTCAAGAAAGACTTTTGTCAGAATCAGTTGAAAAAACTGTTTGCAAAGCAAGTTTAATTTTTATTGTTGAAATGAGTATGACAGATCATGCCGGAGAAAAAATGACAACTATAAGTATTCCATTTCGCGCTTCTGCTTTTCTTTCAAGCCCTCATTCTCAAAGAACTTTAAACAAAAACATTTTAAGAAGTTTTTCAATTCAATCTCAAGCAATGGAAGAGTTCATAAAATCTGGTAGTGGCTGGGTCTTTCAAAGACCATTAGCATTTGATATTGAAATAGCGGCTGTAAAACCAATTACTGGAGGAAGCGAAAAAGTTTCAACAGAAATTTTCCCTAAACTTAATTTAATAAAATTTCGTCAAAAACAGTTTCTTTATAGCCCATGCAATAAGGACGAAAAATGTTTTCTTTACTGCATTGCACATTTTCTTTACGCAGATAAAATACTTAAAACAAACGTGAAAGAAAAAGACGAAAAAAAGTACAAGAAGTACATTAAGAAATTTGATACTAAAAATATCTCATTTCCGATTTCTATAAACGGAATTAAAAGATTTTTGAAACAAAACAAAAACTTGGACATTAAAATTAACATTCTTTATCGAAATACTAAAGACAGAATATTTCCTATGGAATATGGTCTTGGAAAAGGAAAAAAAATTGTTAATTTATTGATGGTAGAAAAAAAAAATTCTAATCACTTCATTTTGATCACGAATGTTGATAAGTATCTGAGAAAAATTTATACCAAACAAAAAAGAACAACGTATAAAAAAGATTTTTTTTGCATTAATTGCTTCAATTCTTTTTCAAAGAAAGAAATTTTAGAGAAACATGAAGAGTTATGCTCTATTAATAAACCGAAACTTGAAAAGACCCCTCAAAAAGGAAGTTCACAAGAAATCATCAAATTTAGAAGTTACGAAAAAAAGCACAAAATTGAATATTCGGCATATTTAGACTTTGAAAGCATACTTCCTGACTGTGATTCATTTTGTGAGATATGTCAAAGACTTTATTGTAAATGTGATGCATCATATACAGATACCATTTCTAAACAAAAACCAATTGCATTCAGTTTTCTAGTTTTAGGTCCAAATAAAAAAATCATCCATGAATATTCATACGCAGGTAATGATGCACATGTTCATTGTGTTCAGCATTTATTAGAACAAGAAAAAAATTGGGTTAAGCATTTACTTTCAACTGAAAAAGAAATGGTAATGACTGAAGATGATAATATTGAACATGAAAAACAATCTACTTGTTATATATGTGACAAAAATTTTTCTCCATTTGTTGTAAAAGTTAGAGATCATTCACATTTTACTGCAAAGTATCTCGGTGCTGCATGTCAATCATGTAATTTAAGAAGAAGAAAACCATCAACCATTCCTATCTTCATGCACAATGGGTCTCGTTACGATCTTCACTTTATAGTCAAAGCCCTTGGAAAATTTGGCGGTAAAATTCATTACCTAAATGTTCTTCCTTACAATGGTGAGAATTTTAGAACACTTACTCTAAACTGTTTTCAGTTCATCGATACATTAGCATTTTTACAGGCATCTCTTTCGCAGTTATCATCTGATTTAAAAAGTTCAAATCATAACTATTCTATTCTGAAACAAACATCTCTAGTTAAAACTAATAACAAATTTGACAAAGAAAAATTTGAAATGGCTTTAGAAAAATCATTTTTCCCATATGAATTTTGCAAAAGTCTAAGTCAAATGTATTCAACAAAAAAAATCCCAAAAAGACAAAATTTTTACAGTTCATTGAGTGAAAAATCTATTTCTGAGAACGATCACAAATTCGCAAAAAGTGTATGGAAAAAGTTTAACTGCAGAAACTTAGTTGATTACACATTAATATACTGCAAAATTGATGTGTTAATCTTAAGCGAACTATTTGAAGCATTTCGAGATGAAATGTTAAACTTTTCAGGACTAGATCCTGCCCAATACATTTCTTTGCCAAGTTATAGTTATGATAGCATGTTGAAAATTACAAATGCTGTTATTGAGCTTCCAACAGATATTAACATGGTTCATTTTATCGAGAATGCAAAGCGTGGAGGAGTGAGTGTAATTGGAACTCGATATTTATCTCCTTCAAATCTCCTTAACCATGAAAAAAGTGATGACAACGATTCAGAAATTGTCTATATAGATGCCAATGTAAGTTTAAAAATTTAATTAAAAAAACTAAGACTGTAACATTCACTAAGTTAGTAAAAACAGTATAGCTTATTACATTTAACTTATTCATTTTGCATACAAATGTTCACACCTTAATATTTTTTATTTTAGAATCTTTATGGTAACGCTCAAATGCAAAAATTACCCATTGGAGAATTTACTTGGCTTGAAGGAAAAGAACTTACAAATTTTGACATCCAAAATGTTGACTTAGAAGGAAAATATGGTTACTTTATTGAATGCGATCTTAGCTATCCTAAAAACTTGCATGATTCTCATCAAAATCTACCTTTAGCACCTGAAGTATTAGAAGTTGGCTTTGATTGTCTTTCACCATATGCTAAAAATGCATTATTTGAGTCAGATAATCGAAAGAAATATAAAGATGTGAAACTTATGGCAACTTTTCATGACAGAATCAATTACGTTGTTCATTTCAAAAATTTGAAATTATATATAGATTTAGGAATGAAATTAAAAAAAATTCATAGAATCTTAAGATTTCATCAAAAGAAAATTATTGCACCATACATAGAAAAATGTACAGAAGCAAGAAAAAAATCTGTTAACAAATTTCAAATGGATCAGTACAAGAAATTAGCAAATTCTACATTCGGAAAAACCATGCAAAATGTTCGAGATTATACCAAAGTTAAATTACATACTAACCTGGATAGCGCATTAAAAGCAATTTCAAACCATACATATAAAAATCATGTGATCTTGGATTCAAACTTGGTTCAAACAAACCATTCCGTTTTGGAGATTCTTCATAACAAACCAATTTCAATCGGGATTACCATATTGGAACTGGTAATTTTAATTGATTTAAAAAGTTCAAATGATAACTATTCTATTCTAAAACAAACGTTAAGCTTTTTTTAATTCCTGTAAATTATTTTTTATTAGAGTAAACATCTGATGTTCGATTTCTGGTATAACAAGATGACAAAAGATACACCCTGTACTTTTGATCTGGGAATGTCTGATACAGGTAAACAAATTTCATAGAGAGCGCAAAAAAAAGTTTTTTTAATATGAAGGATTATTTTAAAAATATTTTTATCGTATTAATTTTAAAATCTGATATTAAATTAAATATTATCACTAAATTTGAATATACATTTTTGATAGTTAGATAAATTGCACTATACTGACTAAGGTGTTTTCGATTGATGTGAGTGTTTCTATACCTCTTTTTTAGATTCGTTCCTTTTCAAAGTAACGAAACCAAAACTATTCTGGGAGAAGATTGGACCTTTCATGGACTATAGCAATTACCCAACTGATCATATAAATTTCAACAACGAAAATAAAGCAAAACTTGGATTTTTTAAAAACGAATTTGGTGGAACAAAAAAATGTACTGAATTTGTTGGCTTAAGAGCAAAATGTTATTGTTTTAATTTAGAGGACAGCATAACCAAAGAAATTACTTCAAAGAAAACTTGTAAAGGTTTAGGCAGAACTGCAATCAACAATAGATTAAAGTTTGAGCAATACAAAACATGCTTACTTAAAGGAAAAATAAAACGACATTATTTTACAACTATTCGTTCTTCAAAGCATAAACTTTCAACTGTTCGTCAACAAAAAAAAGCATTATCCCACTTTGACTGTAAACGTTTTCTTTTTGCATGTGGTATTCATTCATTAGCTTATGGTCATTATAAAATAAGAAAATACTATTATTCTTGCCCGTTTTGTAAATAAAAAATAACTTGCTTGAATTGTAAATAAAAGTTAGAATTGTTGTAATGAAATAAACTTTTTTATTATAAAAATAGAAGCAATTTATAAAAGTTAAAAAAGTTCTCTTATGAAAATACTTTAAACTACAAAAGACTAAAATGGAAAAGAGTCAATTGACCGAAATACAACTGATCAAAAAAGATTTTTTTATTAAAATTTGCTTAACTAAAAAATAGTTTGAAAAATAATTTGATCAATTGTCTTTCTAATGATTGACCTTCCCCCTAAAAACTGACTACTATTATATTAAAATGATTATCTAAAGAAAAAAGAATAAAAAAGGTTGAATTTTTTATCTGAACAGTTCTTTAGATAATTGTTTTAATATAATACACTAAACAATATTTGAACTTGTTTGTTTCGCAATAAGAATAGTAACCAAGAAGAAGATGACTAAAAGAGCCAAAATGTTAGCTCCTGTCAAAAACCAAAGCGTAATTTCTCTCTTCTTATCCTCGGTCTTCTTGTCATTCTCAGAGCGCAAATCGTTCCCGTTAAGCTCGTTTTCCTTGACTGTCATTCTTTCAACATCTTTGCATGGAGCAATGGATTCGAGATGCTTAGTCAGAATGGCGAACAGTCGGTTGATCATGGAACGGACTGAAAAAATAATTTCAAATGTAATAATAAAAAAACATAGAGTGCATTTAAAATCTTTTCTAATAGGTGCATAATATCGATATAATCGATTAACATACTAACGATTTAAACAGGCTTAGAATGCTTAATCTCAATTAAAATTTTTCCGGACTTCTGATTATGATTACTCCTTATTTTGACTTAATTCAACTCACGAAAAACGGATTATCCATTTTATGATATATTTTCAATATAATTTTATTTAGTTCTTTCTATAACCAAATTTTGTTCATTAGCAAAACGGCTTGGTAATTAATATCTTATAAAATATAAAAAACCTTACTTTCTCTCAGTGTTTCATCATTGACGCCCTTGTCGCTGTTATCGATGATGTTCAGCTTCAAATCCTGTGACCCCTCGTTGGTCTCATCGATCGGCTTGTGGAACATTTCCAAGTCGTTTCCCAAGATGTCGTTCTCGTCCTGCTCGATGCCCTCAACGATTGAGTTGTTGTTGAACATTTCAAAATCTTCTTCGAACTGTTCGAAACTCTCTGAAATGTTGAAACAATGTCATTTAAATATAATTTCACTAAAAAGATCTAAGTTTTCAAACAAAAAATCAACCAAAATGTAATTCCATATTTTGTCCTCCTGCATTGTTTATAAGCCGAATAAAAAGGAAAAGGATAACATATAATTCTATATCCTGAAACACAGATAAATATAGATTTGATTTGTTCTTACCATTCGATAGTTCTGTGGTTGTGTTGCCGGATGATACTGCCATCATCAGAATCAGAAGTTTTGCGCTTGCAAACAAATTCATCTTGAATGAAACTGTTTTTTGTCTTGATTGATTATTTGTTCAACTCGTACTGAGTTATTGTTTATTAATCAATTTATAACGTTAACGTTGTCTTTTACGCACTTTTATCAAAACGGTGCGCTTTGATTGTCACTTAGTTTTTGTTTATTCATTGCCTTCCTTATCGGTTAGAAAACAATACCCCAATTTCTCCATCTGTCCTTGCAATTCTCTAGCTCTAATTTTTTGTTCAGATTCTTTTCTTTTCTTTTCTTCTGCAAGTTTGTGTTCTTCCTTTTTTTCTCTTTCCCTTTGTTTTTCTGCTTGCCTAAGTGCTCTTTCTTCATGAAATCTTCTTTCTTCTCTATCCATTTTGTATAAATTTAAGAAATTTTCTCTTTGTAATGTCTTTTACACTAAAAGAATTTTCTTTCCGCTGCCTTTTTGGCTAGTTGTTTTTGTCTTTCTTCTTCCCGAAGCTTGTCCATTTTTTCTCTCAAGATTTCTTCTTCTCTCTGTTGTCTTTCTTCCAACCTTTTAACTTCCTTTTGCTCCTCCATTTCTTTCAAAAGCCACTCACTATCTTCCGCACCTTCGTCTTTAAGTTTTTTGTAATTGAAACGTTTCAAAAAAGACATTTTAACTGTAGAAACTGAAAATAGTCAAACTGGGAAAAGTCAACACCAACTACCGAAATTGCCTTTTTCAGGCCTGTCCCATTGATCTTTTGTTTCCTTCTTTGCTTTTTTCTTTGTTTCCTTCTTTTCAACAACTTTTTTACTCTCTTTTTTACTTTCTTTCTCCAACCTTTCAATCAATTCTTTTCGCTCCTTTTTATGTCTCTTTTCCAACTGTTCTAAACTTTCTTTTCTAAACATGTTCTTTTAGTAACAATATCAAAGAAACTTTACAAACAACTAACGAAACAAGTATAACCATATTTTTCAACATAAAACGCCCGTTTGAATTACAAAATGAGTGAGCGGGAAATTGAGGAAGCATTAAATGAAAATAATTTTACAAGTTTTACTGAACGAAGAAACATTAGACATACAAAAGAAAATGACAAAATAGGAGTTAGATGTTTAAGAAAAAAATATAAATGCATCATTATTTGGTGTATAGCTACTATTTCCATTACACAATTGTTATATATGATATTCGATAAACTTGATGAAAAATTTCTTAATAAAATTTCAGAAAAACTATATTATTTAGTTAAATCGAACCAAAGCGCCACAATTTGATTGATTTCTATCAATTAAGACAAAATTCATCATTTTAAAAAGTATCAAGTCAAGAAATATAACACCATTCATTTTGACATTGAAATTTTAGAAAAAGTACATACAAAAAAGTACAAAATAGATGAAATATGAATATTTTAGCCTTGAATATTTTAGCCTAAATAAAGTACAAAATAAAAAAGTACAATCATTTATTGAATCAAAACAAAGTATTATTTTATTTATAAAAAAATTAAATTAAAACTCAATTAACTCATTTTAAGACATTTTAACTAAGGTAATTGGTATATTTTATACGTTATAATACCCTCACCATCAAAGTTAACAATAACAAATTAATCAGGTTTTTCAGTCTCAGAGAATTCACATGGTGATGTTGGTGGTGATGTTGGTGGTGTTGATGCACATGCCTCATTTGATTCTCCTGTAGATCCAAATCCTCCTTCGTTTCGTTTTGTTGGGTCAAGAGAAACGATTTCAAGTAGCTTTGGGTTTTCAATCTTTTCACAGATCAATTGTGCAACTCGATCTCCCTTTTTGACTTTAAATTCTTTTGGACCATGATTATATAGGAGAATGAAGACCGGTCCACAGTAATCGATGTCAATTACTCCTGCACCAACATCGATGAAATGATTTACAGCAAGACCTGATCGTGGGGCAATACGACCATATGTTCCATCGGGAACTCGAATTCTCAAGTCAGTAGGGATACTTGCTTTATCTTGAGATAAAACAGTGACATCGGCTGCAGAATAGAGATCATACCCAGCAGCAAATGGAGACCCTTTCGTTGGTGTAGTTGCATTTTCTGTAATTTTCACAAATTTCAGAAAAGTCATTTTTTTCGCCTTTCCTATTGTGAAAGAAAAAGAGATGGGAGTTTTACCCATATCTCTCAGATCCATCTAAAAAATATAACAAAAAAAATTTCAAAACAAAAAAAGAATTGGCTTACAATTTAATATTAAAAATATTTAAACATGATAAAAAATTATAGATTTAAGCATTTTATAAGATATATTAATAGTTGCTAATAAAAAAAATTAACTTACTGTGTATTGATGTTGTAAGAGATGAAGTTTAGACACAAAAAGAACTTAATCTTTTTCAGAATGAAGCAAGATGTAAGAAGGATAGTTACTTTTATACTAGCTCTTAGTTTTATCCGTCTTCCTGTTTGCGCAGTATATACCATGTCTTCAACATATCCTGAATGGTTTAGCGCAAGCTTCATTAAATTATCTCAAGAAGAAAAAAATATTATCCTTGATTTTTGTATAGCTTTAAATCTTACTTGTAAATGTAATACTTTAAAGAAAAATAATCGCAGCAAATACTGTGAACTCTGCATTGGTATTTTACATCATCATGAAACAAGTGAAATTGTAATAGATAAATATGAACGCATATCTGTAAAACATATTTTAAAATATTATAGATCAATAAAGACTTGAATTTTATTTGTATTATTTATTTCATTTCATTCATTAGCGTCTTTGATTAAAGTATAAAAGCAAAATGAAATTGCTTGTTAGTGTTCAATGCTTTCAGGTATTCGAACCAGACCTTAAAATGTAACAAAATGAGATAACGTCTAAACAGAAAGAAATGAATGTCGGAAAGTTTTATATATCAGTTGAGACACACTATTGAAACTGAATACACAATTTTAATTAAACTATTATTTTTTAATTTAAGTTGTTGTCAGAAAAACCTTGTAATTGAATAATTATGTGTACAGAACACAGAATTATATGTTTTTGTTGTGGTGTAAGAACCACAGCTACAAATTATCTAAAATGTTATTTTAAAAGTAATTATTTTTATGCTCATGAATATTACGAAGAGAAAAATAACCTAAATCATATTATAATAATCAAAATTTTTGAATCTCTATTTTCATCATGTTTGAAATGTAAAAATTGTAAAGTAAAATGTGGAAAAAAAGTTGAAGAAATTGAATATGAAATTAAGAAAAAGAACTATAAGAAACCAAAAATATATAAAGACCAAAAAACTTGTTTTATCTGTTAGTTGTGTCCTTGTTTTTGATGAGAAAACACAATGCCTCGGTTTGCATTAGTTTGCCCAAAATCAGATGAGGCTTTTATTCGTTTAAAAGGACTTTCACAAAAGGGAATTCCAATTCCTGATGGTTTTCCATATTTGAACTGTATAACTAAAGATACTTATGATCCTAAGGTGAAAGATATTCCATTTCTTCAACAGCAAATCAAACAACAAAAACGAGAAATTGAAGACATGGAAAAAGCCTACTACATTGTTCGTAACTATGTCTACCCTGTTTTACGGCAAAACTATTGTTTTGGAGGTCTTTATGATTTTATGAATTTGATGACTCAAGTATTCGACAAGTGTATTCCATTGTTGTACAAAGGTTTGGAATCTCTACAAGACGACTCCTATTCAAAACAACTTCAACTTGAAAAACGAAGACAGAAAAGACAAAGGTATAATCAAAATAAGAGAAATAGAATCTCAGAAAACGAAGCTAAGCTTAAAAATCAACAAGATCATAATGATTGGCTTGATTCTGATTGAAAGGCTTTTGGATGGTGAAATTGTCAAAATATCTAGCGAGTTGGAAAGTTTAAAAAAAAATGTTAAGGACCTAGAACGAAAGATATTAGATTTGAATTCAAGAAAAACATCTCTTTCATCAAGATTGGAAAACTTAAAGTCTCAAAAGTCTACAATAAAAAGTACAAAAGTTTTGAATAAATTGGATAAAATTCTTAAAAAACCCATCAGTTAATGTGAAACATTCTTTCTTTCAACATGGCAGAAGAAATTCAAACTATGGGAGATTTTAATCGGCAAGTTAATTTGCATGTTGCTCCATATAAATGGCTTTCTGCTTCAATGTTTGATAAAAATGGTGTTTTTTCTAACATCAAAATGCCATTAACGAAACGCGACAAGATTCCAGAAGAAATTTTGAAATATATCTACGGTGAAGATTATAAAACTCATCTGAAAATAAATTACCCAGCTCTGAAACTACGCCTTAATGAATTGGCTGGTAAACGAGCTTCTT
>Ga0208592_1000149_pt1 | contig 21377 bp, 21 predicted proteins | sample LakMenE18May10ns_FD_150712 | JGI IMG/M metagenome (GOLD analysis project Ga0208592, IMG submission 150712) | Freshwater microbial communities from Lake Mendota, WI - 18MAY2010 deep hole epilimnion ns (SPAdes) | ecosystem: Environmental > Aquatic > Freshwater > Lentic | place: Lake Mendota...
TCTTCACTGCACACAATAATTAAAAATAAACGCAAAAGTTGAGATTTTAATCGGTAATTTTTTAAAACAAATTTACCCATCAGTTCCTTTGCTTTTTCCAAATTCGCATTGTAAAAATCAAAAGTTTTTTTTTCATTGATTGCGTTTTGCAGTTCGATTTGTTTTCTTTTTTTCTTCAATTTCAACTCTTTAATTTTGTCGTTTTGTTTTTTCCACATTTTTCTGGCTGATTCCTGAAAAAAGTTTTTATTTGAATTCATTGCTTTTGACAAACAGTAAATCAAATGTGATCAAAGAAATTTGCATCATTCATAGCTTAATAATTACGTCAACTATTTTTAATGTTGAAAATATTTACCCTGTTTCTTAATTGTTTGCGCCAAACTCTGACTCTCCTAATGTCGAATTTCGATAAATTCTTTTTTTTAATTCGTTTTTCTAACTTTTGAATTGAAAGTTTGGCGATTTTACTCTTTGTTGAACTAGTTCCTTCAGGATTTTCATTTTTTGTTTTTTGCTTTTTTTGCATTGAACAATTTGAGCTTTCCATGTTGTTTTTTAAAATTTTAATTTTTTTCAAAAATTTCAAGATGGCTGCAACAAAAACATGTCGCATGCCACTAGGTACGCGTCCTTAAAATAAGCTTTACCGTTTCAGAAAAAAAAATTAATTTCAAGGAAAGAAACAAAAATTATTTTCACCAATCCATGGATTTCAACAAGTTGCATGTATGTTGACCACTGGACATACAAAAAAGTTTCAAAACACACATTCTGAAGTTTTTTTTCAATATTGATTTTATTTAACATTTGTAAAACAAAAAATGAAATATTTTTCACAAAATAAATGACACATTATAACATATTTGCACAAAAAATAAAATGGCATAAAATACAAAATTAACAAAGTTTGTTGCCTTTCCGGCTGACTCCCTCTTTAACCCTCAAAATTTGCCCCCCCCCACGTCGTTAACAATAAAAAATCCTGACCTTTTTTCAATCTTCAGCTTTGATTCTTTTTCTTTTTTTTCTTAGGTTTAGCAGTCGGTTTTGGTTTAGCAGTCGGTTTGGGTTTGAGAGTCCGAAGAGAAGAGAATGATGGAAGAGGTTTTCCATTTAGCGCGCCGTTAAGAAGAGCTCTATTTTTGAAGAAACATTCAGGTGTTTTAGACCTCAACAAGAAACGAGTGAAGAGAAGATATTTTGGGTTTGGAATTTCGTTTGGTCCGCTAGAGCGAATGGCAGTGCTAAGATAATCCAATAAAGCCGAATCTGTTTTTGGCTGATCTTTGATCATAACTGACTTTCCGTCTTTAAGAAAACAAAAATGTTTAGATTTCAGCATGTACTTTGCAATGTTCTTTGCCTTTTGTTGTTTGTCATATTTCAATCCTGATTCAATATCTTCAATGATATTATCGTTTAAAGATTTCCAATCTTTTTCGCAATCAGTTTCGTTTGAATCGGACAATTTTGTTTTTAATTTTTTGCTGGTCACGTTTTCAGCCTTGACCAACATGTAAGAGCCTCTGGGTAAAGTAGACGGATCAATTCCTTCTATTTCACTTTGGTTGTCTTCAAACATAGTTTCATACATGTTCTGTTTGTGCAAGTGAGGAAAAACAACCGTAGGTTTTTTGACAGAACCTGTTGAGCTCTCTGAAGATTCGTCTTCGTCAAAATAACTGTCAAATCCACTAATGGCTAAAAAATTTGGTTTATCTTTTCTTGCAATTTCGTTCAATTCAAACAAAACAATGTTTTTGTTTCTTTCTGCATAAGAAATAATAGTTTTGAAATATTCTTTTAATTCAGAATTAACAAAAAAAAATTGACGAATGTGTTGAGCAAGTTTTGTTCCTCCTGTGCCTCCAAAAAATATAATGATTCTGTGTGTCAAAGAGAGAAGCAATTTGAAATCGTCTTCTGCAAAAATAGTTTGGCACACAATAAAAAGCGAAGCAAGATTTAAATGATGCGCAAACACGTTGATGCAATCTAAAATGTCTTGCGACAATTTTGAAACATCTTCAAAGATTACAACTGCATTTGCACTCAAATGTTCTAAAGGCTCAAATTCGTTCAAGTAAATTACTTCAATTTGAAAATGATCGTTGGCCAATCGAAGATAAGGTTCTCCGTTTACTTTAGGATTGCATAAAATAATGACAGCCTTTTCAATGGGACGAACAAAACACAAGTGTTGATTTTTTAAAATATTTATTAAAAGAGTTGTTTTTCCAGAATTGGTTGCAGAGCAAACAACGTTTACAGAGTGAGGAAAAAATGGAACAATGAATTGATCAGTTGGAAGCGATGTTTGTTCCTCGACTTCCATTGCTCAACTGAAAGAAATTTAGGCAAATTGATAGTTGACACTTTTTAAGTTTTCGATGAGAGAGTTGTAAGCCGAGGCCAGATCTTTAACGACCGAACTGTCGATTTTCAAATAAACGTTGTTTCGTTGGATGTGAATTTGTTGGAAGGGTCGATGAGTAGTTCGTCTGACTTGGAGATAGACAGTGTTGAACCATTTTTCGTAGACGACGCTTTCCGTAATTTTGGTTTGGACGTTGAACTTTCTGTATCCGGTAGCGATTTTTTTTGTCTGCAAGTACAAAGCAATGAGTTCTTTTTTCATTTCGAGTTCGATTTCCGGCCAGGCGATCTTAAAAAATAGCAAGATGTTCAGGTAATCTTGAATCGGCATTGCAAGAGCAGTGCTGAACGTGTCGGAAAATCTTTGAAACCTTTGATTTTTTTCGACGCCGGTCAAGTAGACAGTGTGGGGAACGAGAAAATCTCGTTCCACTCCCTCGTGACTTTCATTTCGGTCAACGACAATAGTAGCTTGGACGCCAGGTTGCATGGTAGACGCAGGAACGGATTGAACAAAGATGTGGTGAGCAGAAGGAGGCGTGGTGTTCATCTTGAAAGAAAAAAAAATAATTTTATAAGGGAGCCCCTTTGTCAAATCGTTTCAAACTTTCAATTCCGAAAAAGACGAGTTGGGGAATGAGAGGTTCGAGTTGGAAGGCTTTGACAATATCAAATTGTGGAATGACCTTGATGGAACTAAACTCAGGAACTTTAAATTTTTTTTCGCTTTTAGTAGTGCAGTACATGAAATCAAGCAAAAGATTTGTTCGATAAGAGTCTGTTTTTTCGTAAATCAATCTTGCTTCTGTTGCGTAATGAGTGGATCCGCTTTCGTTTTCGTTAATGAATTTTTCCATAATTGCCATGGTGAACATGCAATTGCCCCAAACGGGGGGGGTATCAGAATGAGCTTCTGTTTTCACAATGTCGTGACAATCGTCCAAAAGAGTCATCAAATCTGCGCTGACAATAACAAAAGACTCTAGAAAAACTTCAATGGACAAATCGCTGTTTTTTAATCTTTGATAAATGCATTCAAGTTTGGTAGTGACGGAATCATCTTGGGCAGAGTGAATTCCCAACATAATTTGAACAACAATTTCGTAAACGCTGATGACATCAAAAATGTTGAAAATTTTGGGAAAATCATTTTGACCGTAACCTTCTTTTGCAAAAAAGGAGTGAACGAGCCTTCTGAGTTTCTGAATGATTGAAAAAATTAACTCTTTTCGATCGTCCAAAGTTTTTGCGTCTTCGCCAATCTTTTCCATCACATGCAATTCGAGAATTAAATCTTCAATGAAATGAAAAAAACATTGGACGTGAGTACTGAAAGATTGTTTGAAAAACCTTGAGCGCCTGGGAACTCTTTCAAGAATGGTTTCAAAACAAATTTTCTCCATCGAGTAATTGCCTAGCAGTGCGTAAACTTGCTGGCGATAGTACAACAAGTCCAGTCGGTCCGACTCAAAGACCATGCACTTTTCGCATTCTGCCAGGCAAGAATAGATTATCGAATAACCAATGTGGAGTTTGGCAAGGCAGACAGCAAAGTTGCCCCAAACGTGAATGAAAAATTTTTTGAGAAAGGGGGAAGCAGAAAAGTCTCCTCGTCCGAGAAGTTCTGCAACAAAAGCGAGAGCTTCGTGAATTGCATCTCTTTGCAGACATTTCGCCAATGCTGCTAACCTCATGAAAAATTTTTCAGATAACGCGTCGGGTTCTGGGTGTGGCTCAGAATATTCTTCTCTCTGAAAAGTTTCTGTGTGAGTGAGAGGTAAAAAAAAACCATCTACAAAAGAATAGTCTGGGATGACTGGCACAAATTCTTTCAGCAAAAAAGGAACCTCGGGAATGGGGTACCTGTAAATGCAGGCTTTCACATTGAACTTGATAAGAAAGAAAACTTTTTGTTCAGAACGCGTCGGAAGAATTTGAGGCAAAACATTTTTTTCAAAACCAAGAGCACGCGTGACCCAGTCAAATTCGGTGACATTGACAAACATTTTTTTGTTTTTTTTGTTGATGAACCAAACTTTCTTAATTTGCAGCTCTGTTTTGAATTTTAAATATTGTTTGCTGAGTCTCGCCAAAGAAGTGGGATGAAGGTCGTCATTTTCCAACTCCAAAAAAAAATCCAAAAGAAAGTGCTGAAAAATGTCGTCGTTGGAGCAGTACTTGTTTTTTAAATTCAAAATCCCTTCGTGCAAATCAATGAAATCGGCCAAAGCTGCTCCTTTGTAGAACGGAATAATTAACTGTTGAATTTGAGGAGGAATGTTTTTCATTAACGATTCTCTGTCGAATGCTTTTTGAAGGTTTCTAGGTTTTAACAACCTTCTTTTGCATTTTGGTCCTGAATTGTTTTTCTCAATGTTTCGTTTGCTTCCTAGGTGTTTTGCTGTTGCTGCACCAGCCAAAAACTTCAACGATTTTGGCTGAGACATTGTCAACCTCTCCAATCTTCATCAGACTGAAAATATGAAAAATGAAACATGTGTGAGAGCGCGTTCAAAAAACTATAAAGTCTTGAGAAGATTAAAAAATCTTTCAGTTTGAATTTAACTTTGAAAATGGCAACTTCGCTAGCTCAACTCTTAGAAAATCAAGCTCCCGTTAATCCTTTAGCTTTAAACGAACCGATTGGATCTAACCTTAATTTTCCCTGGCTCAAAATTAACGGAGTTCTTTCGTCACTGAGCACTTTAAAAATCAGAAAAGCCATTGACGAAAACAAAGAATGGTTTGTGAGCGAAAAATTGGATGGATGCAATGTGAGTGCCTCTTCAGCTGGTTGGATCGCTTCAAGAAAAAAAATTGCAGGTCACCTGATTCAAGAAAAACCGTTTGGAAGAAGAAAAATTCTAAACGTTCCAATGGAAAAATTGAGACCTGTCTTTGACAAAATATTTACTTTGGGAGATGACTTCAATCGAGACTACAACTTTGGCTTGGATTTAACCAAAAAAGATCAACTCATTCTCTACGGCGAGTACATTCTTTCTGGAACTGCAACAACTCAACACGACATTTACGAAAACAAACGAAATGGATTGAAAGTGGGTCAGATGTATGTTTTTGGAGTTGGATTCGTTTTTGAAAATCAACAAAACTCTGAAAATAAATTGAAGCTTCAAAAATTATTTCCCAATGTCATCGAGAGGGTCTCTCTGGACGAAGAACTAACCTACTTTCTTTGTCCCATCAACAGAAAAAACAGAGAATTATTTCTGAAGGCAAAAATTGATCTCGTCCCTTTTCAAAATACCGAAAAATTGGTTAGTTTGCTAACGAGAAGAAACAAAGCAAATCTGATTGATCAACTCGAGAGTCGAAAATTAGAAGGTTTTGTTCTGCACGACTCGACCAATCAAATCTTCAAGTGGAAATACCAAGTTGAGACTAACGACCATTACGACGCTTTGGTTAAAACGATTCTCAAAGAGTGGCGCGCCAATGAAAATGAAGTAAAGGTTGCAAATGCACTAGCCTGGCTCTACAACCAAAGCACAGATTACGTGACTCAACTAGACCTGCCTCTATTCGAAACTTACTTGAACGACTTCATGGAAGAACACAAAAAAACGCTCAGAAACGCAATCATCAATTCACGTGAAGAAAAAGATTTGAAGTTCACAAAGCTCTGTTGGTGCAATTACGCTGTTGCAGTCATTTTCTATCAAATTCGTCAAAAGTCGTCAAAATATGCTTTTGATAAAAGAATATCGATGGAATACGAATCGCTCATCAAGAAAAAAATTGACGACTTTGCTAATGCCATTCTGAATTAATTCAATGCCGAACTAATTAACAACCGCTTTGCTGACTAATGTTGTTTCTCATTTAAATGCTTAATAAACGAAAAACAAATAACATTTTATTGACGTTTTGATTCATTTTTGTACAAAAACGATAAAAATTTTGGAATAAGATGGGAAGGTGGGAGGGATGATAAAGGGTAGCGTGGGGTTCTTTTGTCAAGTTTTAATTTTAGCTTTAATTTTTTGTTGAACCTGCTGGAGTCGAATTCTTTTGGCTTTGACAGTAAAGCTGGCAAAGAAGCTTTTCATTTCAGATTTAATTTTGTAATCAAACTTGTAGGAAACATTGTAGCAAGAAACATTGTATCCATCTTTGATCATTAAATTTATCATGTCAACACACAAATCAAGTTGGTAGTAACAAATGTTTTCTTCGAGCCTCTCAATTTTTCCTTTTCGAGCGCAAAAGGTCAAGAATGGAATCATCAAAGGTTTTTTCAAAAACAAAGCTTTGTCGAACCACATTTGAATGGAGTCATCCCTTATTGCCATCTACAAATTAATTCAAATAAAAAAGTTTTAAACTGCGGTTGAGTTTCAACCAAAAAGGTGCAAACCCCCCTTTTTATTTTAAACTCGGACATTTGCGCACACACAACATCCGCAAAGAAAAATGAGACAAACAAAATTTAATTTTGATCTTTCCCAATCAATCGAATTTAGTTTCTCTTCAACTTTCAAACATTTATTTTCTTAAAACTATTATTAAATTTTTGAAAATATCAAAAAGTGAATAAGTTGCTTTGAGTTAATCCATGCGGACCATACTTCAACGTTTCGTTATTCTAAGGTAAGAAAAAGTTTATTTTTTAAAGTTTTTTTAATTTTTTACTATGTAGTAAAATAATAATTGTTCAGAGCTGTACAAAAGAGTAACTTTAATTGCAAAAAATTGACTGACAATGAGCAAAAGATAGATCAAAAAAAACTTAAAATCAATTAGACATAAAAATTGACTGCAATAAGCAACAGAAAGATCGAAATTTTTTTAAATAAATTAGACATAAAAGCTAACATTTAATTTTTTGTGAGACATTTTTTTGCTTTGCGCGTTTTGCTAATTTTTTTCAAATTTCAGATTATGAATGCCAAATTTTTTTTCGTCGCGGGTCTTTTTTCGACCTTTGCGTCTCTTCTAGAGGCCTTAACTGACCCTGCCCGCTACGCCATAACCTACTGCCACTTGGTGAAAGATACAGACGCGTACCAACGCTACAAATTGAAAACGATGTGCCGCCACAAAGTACAGATTTTTGGAGAAAGGGTAAAATGAATTAATTTTTATTTGTTTTGACCAATTACAAGTTAGACATGGAAACAGTGATTGCTCTTTCAAAATAAATTCCAACTTTTTGTTCGATCATGAGTTCAACCTTTTCTTGAACCAATTCTCGAATCGAGTCAAATTCCTTTTGAGCTTTGAAAATTTCGTCGACAATGTTCCAGTAGAGATGATTGTTTAAAGTTTCAATGTTAACTTTAACAAATCCGACCTGTCCTTTTTGAGCACAGACATTGAGAAACTCGAGAATGTGATTATACTTGAGGATGCAGAGTGAGAATTTTTGTTCAACGAATGAATTTGTTTCGCGATCCAGAGAATTCATCTAAAAAATTAAATTTAAATTTCAGATTTGTGTGATTAACCCCGAAAACTCCGCCATCCCACTCGAAGAAACCTGCCTTCCTCTTTCTCGAGTTATAAATGCTGCCAAAAGATATTGTCCCCTTGCTGATCTAAAGGCCGAAAAAAAAGCAAAAGAGGAAAAACTTCGTCTTCAACAAGAGGAAACACTTCGTCTTCAACAAGAGGAAACACTTCGTCTTCAACAAGAGGAAACACTTCGTCTTCAACAAGAGGAAACACTTCGTCTTCAACAAGAGGAAAAGCTCCGGCAACAAGAAAAACTGCGACTGGAGCGAGAAGAAAAGCTCCGGCTAGAGCGACAGAAAGAGGAGAAACTTCGACTAGAGCGAGAGGAGAAGCTCCGGCTGGAGCGACAGAAAGAGGAGAAACTTCGACTGGAGCGACAGAAAGAGGAGAAACTTCGATTGGAGCGAGAGGAGAAGCTCCGGCTGGAGCGACAGAAAGAGGAGAAACTTCGGCTGGAGCGAGAGGAGAAGCTCCGGCTGGAGCGACAGAAAGAGGAGAAACTCCGGCAACAAGAAAAGTTTCGTCTTGAGGTCGAGCGACTCCAAAACACAACGACAACAACAATCACAACAACCACAACACCATCTCCGTCGCAAAGGTGATAATTTATAAGTATTATTAATAACTCACTCATGTTAGAAAATATCAAATTGCTCTTCATCTTTTTTGTTACTCATAGTCGTTTTGGACATTTTAAAAAACTAAGTTTTATATTTCATTTTTTTCAGGTTTTTAGAACAAATAAATTTCGAAAGCATTGTCGGAACCTGTTACGACGAGTCGTTCGAGGCCGACTCATTCGATTCGGACGAGGCCCTTCGTCGCGACAAGAGATCGTTCGACGCCAAACTGTTTGGCCAGGCCCAACAGTTGACAGAGTTTCAAGACGTGGTTAAACTCTATCACGCCGCTCAAGTTCAGATGACGGACAAGCTCGTCGACGAGCTTCGAAAATTGAACCGCGACATGACCTCTGAGTTGGACACGCTAAACGACAAGGTTGACGTTGTTGTCAAAAAATTTAACGAAACCCAAATCGAACAACAAAAGTTTTATCTTTCTGACTTTTGGTTGTGCTTTTACGGGTGGCACACCAACCAAGACCTGACGCACGGAAAGACATTTGGGCACATCGTTCGAGAGTCGTCACCCTGGACATGCATTTTCACAATTGCATTGGGTTTTTTTGGATGGTTTGATGCAAGATTTGCTTCGAAGCTTGCCAAACATTTCGGCTTCAAGCTAAGCCCGTACAACAAGGTTTGCAAAAACTTTTAATAGTTCAATCATAATATGAAACTAAAAATATTGAGTCACAACATTTTATGAAACTAAAAATATTGAGTCACAACATTTCACTTGAAAAATAACATTTTTAAAATTATTTTCAGGTCATTATGCTTCAGACTTTTTCTGTTTTGGTTCTTCGGCTTGCAATGTGTTGCTTCAAGCAAAAAGAAAATGTTTTGCCTGACAACAAAAACAGTAAAAGAACATTGATGACTCCGATGGATTCTGAACTCGGAACTGGCAGCCAGACAGTAACAACGCCGATTGACTCGCCGCCGAGGACGTCGCTGGCAGAAGAAACGGACGAGGTGTTTTTATCTCGAAACCAAAAACCTAAACAAAGTTGTGGCGAAAAGTTTTCTCTTTTTTTCCACAGAAAATCGGCTCAAAATGACAAAAGTAATTTTTAATACTTTATTGAAATTTAACTTGAACTAAAACATTTTATTAAAATTAGTCAAGTTCAATAGTTTTTGCAATTTTAAAATGACTCTGTCATCAATTGAAAGAAGGAAACATTTTTTGTTGACGAGAGATAAAAATATTGCCATTTTTTTAATTCAGAAGTTGTAGTTGAGGAAAAGGCTGACAATGACAGGATCAAAGCAGCTAACAAGTTGAACGACAACGGCGATAGGAGAGCAACGCAAGACATCACAGGGTCTCAGCTGCTGCTCACTGACATCAGAAATCGCTTTCTTGAAACTGATAATTTTGACAAAATTTCTCAAGAACAACAACAACCTGACCTTACCATTTCCATTGACCCCTTGCCTCCAATAATTATCATTTAAGACTACATTTAAAGTACAATTTATTTAATGGGGTAATTTGAGCATTTTGAAAACGTGGGAAAATTATTTTAACGATGACTAAAACTTACAATTATTGCAAACATGTTGTTGCATTGCTGAGTGTACACTCAAGTATCAGTTTACTTTTAGATGAATAAATTTGCTGAATGTACATTAAAATTTCAGTTTTCTTTTTTGAATTTCAGATGAATAAATTTGCTGAATGTACACTGGAAAATTTTTAAGTTTATAGTCTACTTCAAAGTCGAGATGCATTTTAAATTGTTAAATTTGTATGTAAGAAGGAAATAGTTCATTTTTTTGTTTTGCATAAACTCAAAAACAAATTTTGCAGTCTGGAATACTTTGACGCGCGATGCAATTTAAGAAGACAGACATTGTCCTTTAATAGTTAAGTTTTAAAATAATAGTTCACCGGTGTATCAAAAAAATTAAAAATTTAAAAACATCTTAAAATTCTTCAGTGCATTTGAAAAAGGTTGAAATTTCAAAGCTAAGAAGCTAATTTTCGTTAGTTCTAATAAAGAAATAGTTGTCCTGTTTAAGAGAGACTTTGTCCTGTAATAGTTTAGTTTTAAAATAATATAATAGTTCATTGAAAAACGGTAATTCTCACTGAAAACATTTCAAATTTTTTTTCGATTAAAATCGGTTATTTCTAACTTTTGATTGTTAAAAAAATGAAAAAGGATTTTTTTGCTTTTTTTATTATTAAAAGAAAGTATAAAAGCTTTTTGGACTTCAGTTCAAAATTAACTTGGTGAAAAAAACTGGTCAATCCTAACATCAAGATGAAAATCACAATTTTTTCAACTTTTTTTCTTTTTGTTGGCGTTGGTGTTTGGGCCGCTCACGTACCCATTGAAGAATTTGACAATTCCACAATTCACGACGAAGAAATACTTTCTCGCCAAGAAAGGGGAGATAGAAACGAAGCGATCTACAGGTGGGGCATGCTAGGAGCTGCATGCAGAATTGCAGATTTTGTGGGTAAGTTATTATTAAAATTTTTATTTTTTTAACAATTGCATTTATGTGTTTTGTTTTGGAATCAAACTTTAGTGAATTTTAAAACAAGTTAATAATTTTTAGTTCGCACGCAAGGAGGAAGTGGAGGAGGAGGAGGAGGGGGGCTTCCACCAACACCACCTCCAAATTTCAACAAACCAACTCCGGCAAGCCATCCCGTCATCATCCACAGTGCAACTCCTAAAAGCGAAGACGACTCATCTGATGACCAATCTTCTTTTCATTCTAGCCAAAGAGAGTCACTTCCAACGGATGACGGAAACTATCAACCACAATCACCTAGAAGCAGTCTTCACTCAGATGACAGCAACATGGATCAGAGTTTTGTAGACCCTTGTGTTTTGAACAGAGGCCCCCGGCTCTATTCCTCAAGCTCTTACATTTACCCTATCCAATGTCCCCAGATTCTGGCTAACGATCTTCCTGTTCATCCCTCAACCCATTTTATTAGAAGGGAACAATGCACGCTTGAAAGAATTGCAGAATATGAACAAAACTTGAGAGAAAATCGCGAATCTATTTTTCGCATTACCACTTACATTCCAATTCACGAAAATTATCACAGACTTCAGGAAATGTCTAGAGACAATTACGTTCAATTTATGTGTGAAGCGGTCCAGAAAAATCCTACAGCTCCTTTTAATTCTCCTCGAAATATTGCTCGAACTAGAGCTTTCTGTGCGGCTAACATGGAAAATTCTTACGATTACATTTTAGATCTAGAACGGAGGTTAGCCATTTTTCAGTTGCTCGAAGCTCGCAATGCGGCTGAAATAAGTGCCATGAGATTTGGCTATAATTATGCTCGTCAAAACCCCGCCGATGAGTTTGTTATATTTGTAATGGAGCAGGGTAATTTTCTGCAAAGAACTAATCCTTTTCACGTTTCAAGATTTTCTGGACCTAGAGTAGAACCACCCGAAAACTTTGAAGATTCCATTCCAAACTTTACTACACCTTCTACTCCACGCAGATTGCCTCGAAGTGACATTTTGAGTAATTCAATTAATGAACCTTCTTTTCATTTTGACGTTGTTCACATTGACCATGCTTTTCAATTGACGAAATATTTTAACAAAAACAAAAACGTTCTAATTGTTTTCCCAGACGAGTTGAAAATTTTCAGATCGCTCACTAAGACAATGGACAACAACATAGCAATAATTCACGATTCAATTCAACAATATTACACTTCGGGAAAATTTGAAACGCAATTAAAAAACATGACCGGCGAATACTTCAAATTCACAAACCAACTTGAGCTTTCGCACATTGATTTTGATTTCAAAAAACAGTACATTTGGGAATTGGGAAATTTTATTAGACAACAGCTTGACGGGAACATGGTATGGTTTTACGACACCTACAATGTTCTCGAACATTTAAAAACTAAAATTGGAATAATGTTTCAACGATTGTACTCTACCAAAATCTAATGGGTTTGACAAACATTTAAAATGAAACAACAATTTCTTTCTTCAAAGTTTTGCATGATATTTCCAGGATGTTATTGTATTTCTATTGAACTTCAAAAATGTTATTGCATTTGAATTTTGTAGAAATGATGTCATTACGAAAATATACTAATGTTCTCAAAATTTTGCTCTTTCAAGTCAATCAGACTAAATTTTGGATGTTTTTGCAACATTGCAGATTCCGATTAGAAGGTTTTCTCACAAAATTTAAGAGAAAAACAAATGCACAAATATGTTCTATTTAAAAGAATAGACAGAAAGGGTTAATGATAAGAACCAGTAAAATTACTCTTTTTTTAAGTTTAGACTAAAAACTTCTCTTTTTGAGGAGAAGTAACTTAAATTTTGTTCTAATGTTTGATTGATTTCAACTCAATATTTATTCAAAGAGAAACAGTCGGACAAGAAACATGTTTTGTTTAATTCTAATAATTATTTTTATTGTCTATGTTTCGGGACTTGTCCCAAACGAAAATTGCGTTTTGAACGCAAAACTAACAATTTGCTCAAAATACTATCCCGAAGCAATGGCGGAGTGTGTGAAAAAAATGAAACCAACCTACAACAAGGTAATTTTGAAATGCATTTTGGGTAATGTAAGCTATTTTGCAACTTGTGACTTTGCTGACGGTACAATTATTTCGAGAAAAAAATGGACCAACATTTAGAGTAATTGTTTTTTCTGAAAAATAATTACACATATTTTAAATGCTAATTTTCAGATCAAGCTGGAACTGTGCGGAGAAGACGAGACTCAATGTTTCGAGCTGCGAAACATTTGCTCGGACTATCGTTTCGTCGCGGTCTATCTCCCCGGCTTCCCTCGCGACGAGGAGTACGAGTTTAATTGCGTGCACCCATATTTTGCAAGCATTGGACTCGGCACCGCCTTCCTTCTAACTCTTGTAACGTTAATTATTCTTCTCGTTGCATACATGCGGCTTGCAAGAAAAAGCAACAATTACGAGATAATAGAGGAAGAAATCTTTGACGAGGCCAGCGTCGAAGGATCTCGGATCGTCGGGCGAGGTTTTGGAAGAAGCAACGATTCTCCGATCGTCAAGCGGAATCTTGGCCGAGAAACCACAGAAGAAAAAGAACACCAGCCGATGTCCGTCCGCAAAAAAGAAAAAGAATTGAAAGAAATGAAAAAAAATAAAGAGCAGAAAGAAAAAAGAGAACGAGAAGAAGAAAAAAACAAAAGCCAAAAGAAAGAGAAAGAAGAGAAAATGAAAGAGGCCAAGAAGAGAGAGGCGGAACGACAGAGAGAAACAGAGAAAGAGGATGAGCAAAGAAAAGAAGAAAAGAAGAGAGAGAAAGAACATGAAAAAGAAAAAAATTTCATGGGGTGGATTCGAAAACGATACACAAAAAAAGAAAGAGAGCCTCTGGTCAGACAAGATGAAGAAGAAGGGGCAGAGGAAAACAACACAAAAAGAGAAAGAGAAACAAAAAACCGAAAGGCAGAGTCAGCAAAAACGAATGCAGAAAATGAGTAAGTTTAATTTTGTTCATTTTTTGTTCTTAATTAAAGAAATAAAAGAAAGATAATAGCTTCGTGAATATGTCAATATTCAGCTAAAAAGAAAATTTTAAATTTCTTGACGTCCAAAGTCACAACGAAAACATTTATTGCAACTGAATTACAATCAAAATTTTTTTTTTTCATTTAGGACTTGGACTAAAATTGATTTGGACAAAAAACAACAAAGGGATTTGCTGGGAGATGAACTTTTTGGCTTTAGGGAACATCTGACAAGAAACCCAGTCACTGATTATCTCGTCCGGGCGCATCAAGGGCGAACTCCTCCCCGGATGAAACCGGACGGCGCAAACGGGAGCTCAGAAAGTCTCTACGAGGAACTTGAGGCCGCGGCTCAGAAACGAAAAGAAGACCTTTTTTTGGCCATGGGAGAACCCGAATCAAAATGGACATGAACACTAAAATTTACGTTTGATTAGTTTTAAAATGATTTTTCTTACCTTTGATGTTTTTTTGTAATTTGGTTTTCGATGTTGGTTGGTTGGTTGGTTGGTTGGTTGGTTGGTTGAAAAACTAAAAATAATTACATCTTTTACTTATGCTTCAAAATGCTTTAAAATTAAAATTATTTAATTGCGATTAAAAATATAATGATCACTTTACAAAAGCAATGAAATGCAATTGACAAAATATTTTTTGAATATACTGATTCAAGAAAAGATTAAATAAAAAACTTACTTGGAAAGTACAAAAATGAACTGATTCCTTTGTGTATGAAATACGAAATGAGTAGAAGAAAGGTGCCTCAAAAGATTATATAGTGCAACTAAAAAAACGTTGGTGAATAAGACCAGAAAGGAACATATTCATTAAAAACAAAAGTTGGTTTCGTATAAAATAAAATAGCATTTTGCAAGCTGTCCTCAGATGCATCTTAAAAGGGATAAGTGGTCCATTTTCGCAGGGTTAATAGTTCAAGAACAATTAACATAAAAGGTATGTAAAAACATTATGTCTGGCCGATATAGTCAGCATCTTTTTTTGTCATTTTTACTTGTGCTTCAAAATGCACCGGAAAAAGTTTAACTCCGATTGCAATTTTAACCGACACAAAAAAATATGTTTATCTTTAAAAAGCATGACTAGTTCAATCCTTCATGTCAAAACTACGATTGTCAATGAAACCGACAATAAAAAAATGTAATTATCTTTTTAAGCATGACTGTGTCACAAAATTAAACACAACATTATTTATAAGTAATTTTTTATAGTGCACCCTGCTGAGGTTTAAACTAGGTCTAGAAAATTATTCAGTTGTTCAACAATCTTTGAAACCATGAGTTGGTTAAACTTGGAAGACATTTCATCTTTTGATCGTTTGCCCGTCACAAATAGTGGCCGAACTCAAAACTCGGTAATTACATTTAATTTTTTTGGTGAATTTCAATTTTTGCAAATGTCTAAATTCGTTTTTGCATTTTGATGTTAAACTATTGTTAATTTTTTTTATTTAGGAAGAAGACGATTCTATGGCGGTTTTTGCAACTGACCGAAAAGTACCCGGCAATCACGATTGGATTTCTGACCTTTCTGGTTTTGAATTTCACCTAAAGCAAATCAACAATCTGATGATCAAATATCAATTCAATGACGTCGCTAAACTTGAACTACTTGAAAAATTTACTCAACTCAAAAAGCAAGTTCATCAAATTGTATTGAACCAAAATTAAATGAAAATAAACGAAAAAATTTGTTTTTTTCATTCAACACATTGAAAGGTTTTTTTATTGAACACATTGAAACGGTTTTTTAAAATTGTACAGAGATTTTTTGTTCATGGAAGTATTTTATTTAGAAAATCAGAAACAAACAATGTCAATTGATTTTAACGAGTCCTAGTCTCTGACGACGTTCCTCATCTTCCAATTCTTCCTCCTCTAATCTCAGTCTTTTTTCCTCGGCCTTCCTGGCTTTTTCGCTGGCAAGATGTGCTTTGAAAGCTTTGTATTCCAAATGCGCCTTTGCTGCCCTGACCTGATTTGCCACTTGCCTGCAGCTGAAACAGTCCGATTTCATTCCGAGCTTTTTGGTGTTGCAGAGTTGGCCGGCGAGGATGTTATAGGCGTGTTCAAAATCTCCGAGGTCGTCGTAGTAGTTGTCGTCTCTTTCTTCTTTGAGCACGTAAACTTTTTCAAGACGCTGCATCGGGAGGTCGTGGTGGTGGGGTTCGTCCAATAGTTGTTGGACCAATTTTTCAAAATTTTGACTGTTGCGGCCCATGTTTTTTCCAGTTTCTTCAAAGACAAAAGAGAAGCTCATTTTGAATGTGGAAGTGAAATCAAAATGAACGTTTGAATGAGTTTAATCTCTTTGTCTCTTTCCAATCTGCCTGTCCTTGTCATCCGCTACTCTTCTCTCAGGAGCGTCTCGCACTCTCACACATGCACGCGTTTATGTTGTCTGCTTGTTTCATTTTATTCTACCACACCCCCTACTTTTCAGATTTCAAACAAGTTTTTCTACTTTTTCTACTTTCTCTTCTTTAAATTTTTACAACGTGAATTTGAGAAATCATACCAAAATAAAACATCAATTTTAATTTTTTTTGCGGTGAGAGAGACAAATTGTCTGCAAAAAGATTTAAACAAAACCAAAAAAAAAGTTTTTAAACATTTTTAATTTTAAAAAACCTGCATCGTAGACAAAAACACCCAGAGCCAGGAGTGTGTGGATTTTTTCTCTTTTGTTTGACTCTGGGCTGGTCCATTTGTTTTTCGTCTTCTGTTTTCCCTTGTTTTGTTTTCTCTTGTTCTTTTTTTTCGTCTGCTGTTTTCTCTTGTTCTGTTTTTTCGTCTTCCATTTCTAGTTCAAAAATGTAAATGTCTCCTTTTTTTTCTTGGTGTTGCAGAGTTGCTTTATTTTTTTCATTTTTTTCTTTTGATTCCATTTTGAATTCGACATTGTCTTCGTTTGAGTCCATTTCAAATTCAATGTATTCAAAATTTTCTTCTTTTATTGTCTCTCTTTCTCTCTCTGTTGCTTTGTTTGTTTCCCTTTCTCTTTCTATTGCTTCGTCGATTTCTGAAATTTCTATCTCAAGTTCTTCGTCCATCTCTCTCTCTCTTTCTTTTGTTTCGTCAATGTCGGAAATTACTATCTCAAGTTCTTCGTCCGTCTCTCTCTCTCTCTCTGTTGCTTCGTTTGTTTTTCTTTCTCTTTCTGTTTCTTTGCAGCTCATCCGTCTTTCTCTCTCTTCAGCTTGGAATCTGTTCATCTCACTCTGCAGCACTTCGTCTTTCCGTTTTTTTCTCTCTGCAGCTTGAAATCTTTTCCTCTCACTCTGCATCAGGTTGTCTCTCCGTCTATCTCTTTCGATGGCTTCAAATTGATTCATTTCCATTTTCATCCGTCTTTCTCTCTCTTCAGCTTGAAATCTTTTCCTCTCACTCTGAATCAGTTCGTTTCTCCGTCTATCTCTTTCGATGGCTTCAAATTGATTCATTTCCATTTTCATCACTCGATCTTTTTCTGTTTCTGTTCCTGTCTCTGTCTCTGTGCTAGGCGTGTTCTTTCTTAAAAAATTTAAAAAAGAATTTAGAGGGTCGAGCAATGGCGGAGGAGTCGCAAGTTGAAAGGGGTTATTTTGAATCGGAAGAAAAGTGACTTCCGGTCGAGGTTTCCAATAAAGTTGTTGATGCAACTGCTGCTGGTGCTGCTGCTGCTGACGCTGCTGTTCTCGCCTCTTTTGTTGTTGCAGTTCTGGATGAGAGAGATTGAATCTGATGAAATTAGCACGTTGCTGCAGGTTGTAGTGAGTTGGCCAAATGTCTTGCGACGGACGAGGAGGCAAGCCAGAGGGACGAGTCGGAGGAGTCGAGGTGACATTTTGGAGAGTTGTGAAAGAGTCGCTCACAAAAGACGGAGAAGTGTTCCAGAAAGGCAATGTTTGTTTTTCAAAAGTCAACGGTAACTCACTCGGCAGATTTGGTTGAAAATATTCTTCAACAGAATCATCGACAGGAATGATTCCGTAAATCAACAAGTGGGAAAATTCTTGAAAATCCCTTTTTCTCTTTTCTTCTCGCTCGTTTTCTCTGATTTTGTCACGAATTGCTTTTTCTTTTTCATTTCGCTTCTGAAATAAAAAAAAAGAAATTTATGAATGACAAACAGATGCTGCACAAATTCTATTCTATTTCTAAAAACGTTTATTGTTAAAATGACTCAAGGTTTCAAGAGTATGAGTTTGACATAAAACTTACTTTTTTAGCGTTGTCATTTCTGATTTGTTTCAAGTGCGCGACGATTTCTTTCGGAAAACAATGATCGTCTAAAAATAGATTGAATTGGACCAAAGTCATATCCAACAATTGTTGTTTTGTTTTTCCGTCTCTGTGTCCAAAGATGAAATTTTCGGGGAAAATATCCATTTTGACGTTTGTTCTTCAAGGCTCGACTTTGAAAAATGAAATGGTCAAGTTCCCCTTTGCAAAATTCTATTTATTTGTCTCACTAATGATTGCTGTCCCTCCTCTCCCAAATGCCTTTCGCAATTTTCTTCATGTGCAATTTTTAACTTTTTTTGGTCTTTAATTTTCATCTGTTTTTCTTTCTGTTTGTATGTTCGAAATGTTTGTCCGTCGATGCTAATTTTTTCGATAAATGTCTTTCGCATAATTGGCACATAAAAAATGACGGTTGGGAGAAAAAAGATTACAACTTTGTTGGAGTGGTGAGATACACAAGTTTGCATTCTGCACTAGGTTTAATAGGTATCTTGAAAGGCGAGACAATTTTAAAATTAGTTTTGGGAATGCCATTATTCATAATGTGCGGGAATAGGCTGAAGGGAGAATGAGCATTTCGAATAGTCACGCAGCTAAGACAGAACAGGTCAGAGAGCGGCGACGGTTGATTATTTGCGTCGTCCTCGCCGTTGCTGTTGTCGCCGTTGTCGTCGCGGTCTTTGTCTGAAACTAGAGGAATAAATTGTGGTTTCTTCAAAAAGCAAGACACATTCCGATGAACGTAGTCTTTGCAGCGGTGTTGAATTCTGACTCTTTTGTACAGCTCTGAACATTTCTTTTCTTCCTGAGGAACAAAAAATGAAAAAAAATAAATGCAAAAAGAAAACACGGCGGAATGAAATGAAATTTTTAAATTGACAAGAAAAATATTTACAACATAGAAGTTGGGCCGCCGGCACTTTTTTAAAACGTCGGGTAGATTCATTCTTTACTGTCTTTTTTTAAAAAGTGTCACACCCAACACCCTCTTCTCAATCGTCGTCTTCCTCTTTTCTAAGGATCCTTTTTTTCCAATGCAAATGTTGCTGTTGCTCTTGCTGTTGCTGTTGCTGTTGCTGACTGTCTACAGCATCCTCTTTGAAAGATTGCACCTGAGCTTTGAGCTCTACTATTATGTTTTCCAGAGACTCTATTTTGTCTCTAAAACCGAGTCGATAATTTTGAGCGCAGACTTTATTTTGGTGATTTCTTCTAAATTTTTTCAAGAGGTTTTTTTCTGGCTCTGTAAACTTGTGGGCAAGAAGATAATCGTTGGCCTCGTTTCTCGGCAACACTACATACACTGTTTTGTGGTGGGCTAAAAAGTCCAACTTGGATTTGCCAAATATTCTTTCAGACATTTTCAGACTCATTTGTTTTGTTTTTCTGTGCAAGCTTTGTGCAAGAAGTGGCCGCCTAAATGTTTGAGGTAGAAACATCTAAAAAGTTTAGCCACTTTTGTAAAATTATCTACAATTTTTTTGTTGCAGTTCTCTCTCTCTTCTTTGTCAAAACGTGGAAAAAAATTGTACATTGCTAGAAGTACTAGTGAATTGGTTTGGTCGATAGAGGGCGCGTTGCTGCAATAACTTTTTAAGTTGGGCGGTTTAACCGGTACCTCTACCTACATCAAGATCATGTGCAAGTTTAATCTTGCAATCTCTTAATGCACATTCAATACAGGATTCATTTTTTTATGCTGCGTCGTTTTGCTTTTTGTAAAAACGCAAGCACAGCAATTGTTGTAATTTTCATGTTGCTGCCCTCTGTGAAACATTTTTTTCAAAATTTAAAACCGAGTTTGACAGAGTCTGCAAAATAACGCTTGCATTTGTCTTGGCCTTCCTAGCTCAAATCGTTCGAGCGCCATGACAATGAACGATTTCCAAATGTGCGAGTTCGAATCTCGGGAAAAACTGCTGGAACTTTTACTGTGATCAAATGCAATGCATACATAAGTTGCTACACAAGCTCGGCGCTTGGGGATCTTCAAACGATCTTTTTAGAAATAGGTGCATGTATAATCATTCCCGCTTAAAAAATTATTTCGGTGACTTGTTTAATTAGAATGAGGTTTAGAGGATTCGTGTGTACCCTAAAGGTATATACACACACAATCCGTACAAAAAAACTAAGAAAATACACTGGACCTGACGTTGTTCTTCAAAGGGTTAAACTAGACGCACCGATACAGGTCACTCTTCATAAAAACAAATGCATTGCATCTTTTTGTCAATTATTTTTAAAGAGTTCTAAATGAATTAAATTTTACTGCACGCAAATAAATCTGCAAAATTATCATTTCCTATTCACATTGATAAGTCATGAGTCGCGTTTGCAAAGCTTGCAACGTTTCCGATTACAAAAATTGAAAAACCGAGACGATCGGCAGAGACATCTCTTGTTTTCATTCGAAGCAAGTTTCAGCTAATTTTAGGGTCCCTTTGTGCAAACTCAAATGAGGCTAAGAGGATTCGTGTGTGTACCCTCAAGGTATATACACACACAATCCGTACAAAAAAAGAGCTAGAAAAATTTGACGACGTTGATGTTGGTCTTCAAAGAGTACACCTGACCGCAAAGATACAGGTCACTTTTGAGAAAAACAAAAACCTTAATTTATTTTTTAAGTATTTTTATTCAAAACAAATTATTTCAAATCGCAACTTGAAAAAAATAAAAAATAATGTTTTCTTTCAATTGACGTCAATTATTAATGAGTCAGATTTCAAAAATATGCAAGTTGATTCCTAAACAACGACCAAAAACCGAGGCAATCATCAGAGACCTCTCTGGGTTTCTTTCAAGCTATTTCAAGTTGGTTTTGTACAGTCAGCAAATGGTTTTTACGGACAAAAGATTATAGGAGTCTTTTGAAATTGTTTGACCCAAAAATAGTGTCTTCAATAAAGAAACGTTAAATTGTAACTCAGATTTTCAACCTAAAACACAATCGTTCAAAATAAAAATTATTTTGGCAATTTTTGAAGAATCAACTGAAGTGTGTGTTTGAATTATTCCTCTTTAGTCAAACTTTTGAAACATAAAAAACAAAAACAGCCATGCAAATAAAATAAAAGCTACAAAAGCAAAAAGGATTTTAGGTATGGTCTAAAACTAAAGCTGTAACATAATAAGAAGGGAC
>Ga0208592_1000151_pt1 | contig 21306 bp, 16 predicted proteins | sample LakMenE18May10ns_FD_150712 | JGI IMG/M metagenome (GOLD analysis project Ga0208592, IMG submission 150712) | Freshwater microbial communities from Lake Mendota, WI - 18MAY2010 deep hole epilimnion ns (SPAdes) | ecosystem: Environmental > Aquatic > Freshwater > Lentic | place: Lake Mendota...
AGAATAACCCCTTGTGACAAATGGATCTGAAAAATTATAGACCTCTGTAGAATCAATGATTTCGTCGTACATATTCAATAAGTACCAAGAAATTCCTAATCCCAGTTTTCGGTAATTGTTTGTTCCTCCGTAAATGATGAATTCATCCACCTTTTTTATTTTTGCTTGAACAACCATGGTGTTGTTGTCATCTTGAAAAATGCGGTTGATGGTATCTACATAACCCGTTTCGAGCAAGATGTTAAACAGGTCTTCAGAGAAACGCGTATCGTCTGTAAAGATGCTTTTCCCATCTTTTTTCTCGTTTATTGAGGTAGAGGCTGAGATTTGATTTTTTTTCTTTTTATTTAGCTTGTCAAGGCGTTCTTGTTCTTTTAAACGAGCTGCTTCATCATTTTTCTTGCGAAGTTCAATCTCTTCCAATAATTTTTGATCGATGTCCTCCTCCTGATCATTGACATAATAGACCTTAATGTCCTTCGTTTGATCCTTAATGTCAACTTTGATGGCATTTACTTTGATGTAACGTTGTGTGTTTTCACGTTTGTCGTAGAAGATTTGATTGCCAAGATTGATTTCTTTCGGGTAATCCAATGAGGTTTCGAGGTTAATCAAGATTTGTCCATAACCCAAAACCATAAAAGGCAAATCTAAAACAGCCAATGGATAAAATGCAGGTGAACGACGGTAAGGACGCAACATGACGTGCTCATCTTTGTATCCTGGAGTTGTTACAACAACCTGCTGCAATCCTCTTTTGTGAATCTTGTGTTCAAATGATTTTCCCTTTCCAATGTTTTCGCCATCAATTGCAACGACAGTGGAGTCATTTTCTGTATTGAATTGAACGTTTTGTTTTTTAGGGATAAAAATGGCTGTGCAAGAAGAGGTTAATAGTACCAATGCAAGGCTAGAAAAGCGTAAAAAATGGGTCATACGGATTTTATTGAAACGGTGAAATTAGAAATATTTTATTGATAGCGTTCTTTTTACATAAAAAAAGGCTGGTCATTGACCAGCCTTTGCAATTTTAGGATTGAAATTACTCTTTCACAAATTGTTTTACCACGGCTTTATCATTGTTGTATAAACCAAGGTAATACGTTCCAGCTGCTAGTTTTTTACTCATTTCAATCGTTTGTTTCACTTTTCCATCTGTTGCTGCGATGTTAAAGGTGCTTACTAGTTGACCAGCAACATTGAATAGTTTTCCTTCAACAGACGCTCCGTCTACTCCATCCATTTCCAATTCAAAAACACCGTTGTTTGGATTCGGATATATTTGTACGAACTGAAAGCCTATTTCTTCAAGGCTATTCGAATTAATGGTCACCTCCATGCTTGAAATACATCCGTTTGCATCCTTAATGTAAACCGTATAAACACCAATTCCTAATCCTGAAAAAAGAGATCCGGAATAATAGTTGGTTCCATTCATGCTATATAAATACGGTGTATTGCCACCTGCTCCAGTTACTGTAATGGTTCCATTCGTTCCATTCGATTGCGTCGTAGCACAAGTTAAGGTTAAAGGTGCTGGAGCGGTAATGGTAGTTGTAAACGTTTGTTGGCATCCATTCGCATCTTTCACGGTAACCGTATAATTTCCAGCGGCTAATCCAGTAAATGTCGTATTAGACACGAAAGTGCTTCCATTAATACTGTAAGTTAATGGAGCACTTCCACCTGAAGCACTTACGAAAATTTGACCGTTGTTTAATCCAGCACAAGAAATCATGGTAGGAACCGCATTTACGCCTATTGCGGCTGGTTGCGTAATGGTAAAGCTTGAAGATCCAATGCATCCATTGGCATCCTGAGCAAATAAGGTATAAGTTCCTGCAGCTAAATTATTGAAGTTGTTTGAAGATTGGAAGTTTGTTCCATTGATGGAATAACTGTAAGCTGCTTGACCACCAGTTGCTGAAATCGTGATGGCTCCATTGGTATTGCCATGACAAATAATAGAACTCGTTTGTGTTGGCGCAACATTAATAATGGCTGATGCAGGAAGGACAAATGTTCCAAAACCTGAACAACCTCCATTTTCCGTGATTGTATACGTGTACGAACCTGGTCCCAAGTTACTGAAGATCGGCGTCGATTGTGGCGCACCGTTGTTAATGGAATAGGTATAAGGCGCTGCACCTCCAGTTACGGATAAAGTTACTTGTCCGTTATTTGAGGTACAAGTTGGTAAGAAGTTAATGGTAGAATTCGCTGTAATGCTTGAACCACCAACAACGTTCATGGTCAATGATTTCGTATTATTACACACATTGTCATCTGGCGATGTTCCATTGACTGTTATCGTGGATATGTTAATGGTATTGCTTCCGCTTACAAGTCCGTTTACATTGATAAAGATGGTATCTAATGCTCCCGTACTCGTTAACTGATTTGAGGTGTAATTGACAGATGTGACGGCACCATTACCAACTTGCCAAGTAATCACGCCAGATGTAATTGAAGTAGTTCCAGTTTGTTCGATGACAACTCCCACTTGTGATGAAGATCCACATGCAGCGCCAGTTCCAGGAAGGACAATTTGTGAAATGGCTGCATCCAATAAATCCGGATTCATCCGAATGGCACTCACATTCGTTTTTGTTTGAGAGTTATGGTAAACCCCCGCAAAATAAAACGTTTTTCCGTCAAAATCATCTATGGACATGTGGTGGTAATCACCCCAACGTGTATCACCTGTTTTAGATGATGTACCCGCAATAATCGTCGTTTCAGGCATGGTCATTTGGCCAAGTGGATCACATGGTTTTCTACCAGTCATTTTAATGGAAGGAAAATCACCAGCAGTATTGCTTGAAGTAGAATACGCCATGATGATGTTTCCAAATTTATCGATGTTGATGGATGGCATCCAACGACTCGTCCCATTTCCAGGAGCATATGTTCCTTCTTGGTAATTCGTCCAAGTTGGAGTAGTGACATTCGAAGCACGTCGCAACTCTACCCAGCGCACCCCAGCGCGGTCCGCACCGTCAACGTCTGTTGCTAAAGCAGCTAGGATTGTTTGGTGGTCATCAAATACCCGCATTGGTGCTTTGTACATGACTGTTTCCCTCAGCGGATCCAAGGTATTTGTCGTTCCAGGCTGTTTGATGCAAGCAAAACTGGTTAATCCACATAATTTGGAGTCAATTTCAGCGATGACAATGTCTTGGATTTTTGCAACGGTTGCAGTATTTGCAGTCCAGTTAATGGTCATTTCCCACAATTCTATCCAGTCATTTGTCCCACTATCGGGAGATCCATTCGTGTGTGATTCATCGTCGCGGTGACGAATAAACAATGGTTTCATTCCAGCTGGCGCCGGATTATCACCCTCAAGATCAACTGGTGTAATGGATTGAAATCCAAAGCCATTCAAGGAATACCCAATGGTTGTTTTTATAAACGGTGAGGTAGCACCGGCGATCATTGCACTAATTTTCATCGCATAAACCGTTGGCGGTCCTCCTTGATTCGTACTGGCAATAAAAGCATCGGATGATTCACAGAAACCATATTTTGGATAATCTGGAAAAGAAGTACATGTAAATGAGTAGGTATAATAAGCTCCTTGTGGATTACTCGTTTGAGAAACGTGAATGAGCAATTTATTTCCTGAACTCGAAAATTCGGTCAAAAACCATCTTTTTGCAGGTTTGTAATAAAGGACAATTGGATCGCCTAATCCAGCTGAACCACCCAAGGATTGCATGGTTACTGAACTGACAATAGTTGCACCTGTATTTTTGTTAAATATTCGGTAAACCGCTCCACCGTTTGAATTTGTGGATTCAATCACCACGTTACTATCCGCGTCTAAGGTTGGATCAGGAGGCGACAAATTAGTACCTAGTCCTTGGAATGCCCAAAGCACACTTGCAGATGCATTTTTTTCCGTTGTTGCATGTTGTTGCCAAACCCAATCTGGATTGTGCGTATTGCTTTGATCTACTTCAATAAGTTCCCTCCCTTTAAAATTAGGTTTGATAAGCGCTTCATGCGGACTCACCTGACTTGCTGATGCAGGAACCAAATGTGAAATGGTTGGAGAAAAGTTTCCCAGAAATTCGGAGCCTTGAGCGAAAGCAAAGAAATTCAACAGGGCAAAAACGCCAAGGTAAAGTAATCTTTTTTGCATAGTTTATAGTTTTGAGCATTAAATATAAGACATTCTTTTCAATTGGCTATCTTCGCCTTTCAAAAAGTATTCTTCATGAAAATCATTTTGTCACCTGCCAAAAACATCAATGAACAAATCTTCCTTAATAAGGAAACATCCATTCCGATTTTTGAAAAAGAGGCCAATATCCTTGTGAAAGATTTGAAAAAAATCAAAAAGCTTGGCTTACAAGAATTAATGGGTATTTCAAATGATTTAGCCGAACAAAACTTACTTCGCTTTAAACAATGGAAAAAAGCCTCCCTTGATCCTTCCTCCGCATTAATGGCTATGCGAGCATTTAGCGGCGAGGTTTTCCGTGGATTTAACATAGAGAGTCTTGACGAAAAACATTTTGGCAAACTAAATGAGCAAATACGAATTTTGTCCGGTTTGTATGGGATTTTGAAGCCATTTGACTTAATTCATCCATACCGCTTGGAAATGGGAACGAACTATTCACCGAAGCCAGATCAAAAAAACCTTTATGAATTCTGGGGAGATAAAGTGACCAAAGCACTTAAAAAAGAACTGTCAAAAGAAGAGGTCATCATCAATTTGGCATCAAGTGAATACAGCAAAGTGATTCAGCAAAAGCTGCTTAAAAATAAAATCATTACACCTGTTTTTAAGGAGTTTAAAGAAGGCAAATACACCATCGTTTCCATGTATGCAAAACATGCACGTGGAGCAATGGCGCGCTACCTCATCGAAACAGATTTGAACGATGTAGAAAATTTGAAGTTGTACCAAACAGATGGATATCGGTACGATGATCTACAGTCAACCGCAACTGAGTGGGTGTTTACACGGTGAAATCTACCTCTGGATTTCGCTCCAGAATTTCCCAGGTATGATCTGCCAACAATTTAACCGTAGCAAAAAACAACAAATCCTGTCCTGATTTCCCCCACTGTGTAGGTCCAACAAGCGAAAGCAGAAATTTCCCGTTCGATCTTTTGTACAAATGATACGTGTGGTTGATGAACGGTTCAAATCGCATTTCACACTGATAAATAAAGTGGGAAATTTCTTTGCGTTCATTTAATTTTTTCGCTTGTGTGGCCAACAGTTGCATTTGCTCATACAATTGTGCTAATTGCATGTCCGTTTGATGCTCCATTGCACTCATTGCGCGACCTTTGATTTTCCCTTGGTCCTCTGGTTTTATGATCGCCGATCCTGCGTGATGGGCATACTCCAAAGAATGCGGGTTTTCCGTGATTTTATCAGGGTCAATCGGGTTTACAAATGCTTTTTTTCCTTCTGTTTGACTCACAAAAATAAGTTTGATAGGTTTTTTCCAACAGACGCTCCAATTGCTACGCCCATTCCTCCCATACGAACACCAAATGCGGTGTTTTTGTTCGTTTTTTGAATAATTGGTTTCTTTTCTGAACCAACGGCCATTATTCCTGACCATGCGTAATCAATTTCAAAACGAGCCTTAGGCAAGAGATTTGTCGACAATATCCGTGTCAATTCACTTTGTATGATTTCACTCGTTTCAAATTCGGTGCTTGTTTCGCCTTCGAAATCTAAGTGTCGTCCTCCCCCAAACAATATCCGATCCCCAACATTACGAAAGTAGTAATACCCGGAATGCATGTGAAATGTACCTTGGATCGTCAAGTTTTTGATTGGCTTGGTGATGAGTACTTGAGCCCTTGCAGGAGAAATATCAGGTAAATAATCCTTAGCGAAAGCATTTGTGCAGACCAGTAAATGGCACGATTTTAATGTGCCTTCAGGGCTTTGGATTTCCACATGGTCCGAAAACGATTCGAAGGATAAAACAGTAATGCCAAACAGAAATTGAATGCCGTCGGCAACGCACAAACGGTGTAATTCTGTGATCAATTTACCCGTGTGTATTGCGCCTTCAAGTTGATTGTGGTATGCCGTTCCGATTCCTTTAAACCCAGAAACTTCTGTGATGTCTTTGTCTATTGAATAGGTGTTGCGATGCCCGTTGATTTCGAAGATTTTTTCATTGAGGTAATCCAAGAAAGAATCCGGCAATGGTTTTTCATGACTTAACAACAAATCCCAGGAACCAGATGCTTGGTATTCAATTCGATTTGGGTCGACTAATGTAAATAATTCTTGCAGGCCTACCATTCGCATGGCAACCGTTTCCCATACCGTGCTTTCGTCCATTTTCGAAAGGTCTTCGTATAATTCTGTCGGACTACCAAAGCAGGTGAATCCTGCATTTTTGGTACTTGCACCGGTGGGGAGGTAACCACGTTCGATGATGCAAATTTTAGCCTTCGGATGTGCTTTGCGAAGGTGCAATGCGGTACTCATTCCCACAATGCCAGCACCAATGATGGTGAAATCAATTCCTTCGGTGTAAACCGAACGTTCCCAGAAACTTAACTTGGAAAAAGGCAGCATTTTTTTAGCTCATTAAATTTTTGCAAATTTGTCTTTGAAACAAATGTATGATTTTACGTTGATACTAAGCTTTGTTTTAATGTGATCGCTATGAATAGACTACTTATTTTCCTCTTGTTTTTAGTGCTTCAATCCGAGGTGATTGGACAAACAACTATTCTTGTATCAGTAGAAGGTGCCGTTCAGGATTTTGCCAATGGAAAAAAACTTTATGGTGCAACCGTAAATGTGATTCAAAATGGGGTTTCGATTTCACAAGTTATTTCAGAGGACAACGGTACTTACTTTGTTTCTGCTAAAGTAAATCCGCTTCAATTAATGGCCATTGTGATAGCGAAGGATGGATACATGACCAAAAAGATGTCCTTTGATTTGAAAACACTCGTTCCAAAATCAAGTTCTACTAGCGTCATTAAATTACTAAATAATCTTCCCTTGCAGTTGTATGAAAATCGTCCAAATGTCGATTTGGCATTTACGAAAGAAACATACGCAGAAAAATTTGTTTGGGATCAAGCAATTTACAAAGCAATTCCGGATGCTCAAGTAAAAGCGGATATGGATAAAAAAGTATTGGAGCTCTATAAGAGTGCTTCCGATAAGGCAAAAACCACCGCATTTGTTTCAATTGCTGATTTAGCAGTCAGTCAAAAAGAATATGACAAGGCCGTTCAATACTATGATTCTGCCTTAGTTGTTTCGCCCTCAGATCCGGGAATTACTCAAAAGAAATTATCCGTTCAAACAATCATTCAAATCAATGAAAACGAAGCGAAGCGTAAAAAAGAATTTGATCGTTTAAAAACAGAAGGAGACCTTGCTTTTGATGCGAAAAATTGGGTGGATGCTGAAAAAAAATACAAATTGGCCGACCAGCAAATACCGAAGGACACCTATATTGTTTCTCGCTTGACAAAAATTACGGAGATCGTTGCGGATGAGAAGAAAAATGCTTCCAATAAGTTAGAATTTGATAAACAAATGCAAGCAGCTGCTGGACTAGTAACTTCCAAAAAATATCCGGAGGCCATTGCTAAGTACAATGAAGCGATTAAATTACAACCCAGCCAAAAGGAAAAGGTTGAAGCTGAAATCACCAAAATAAAGAACACGCAACAAGACATCACCACGGAAACGGAAGTCAAAAAAATGTTGAAACAAGCAGGGGATCTTTACACGCAGAAAAAATACGATCCTTCCATCGAAATGTACAAAAAAGCAGATGCGCAGATTGCCTTGTTTAAAAAACAAGCATTGATTGATCAATATTCGAAAGAATTGCAAGCGGGAATGAAAAAAGTGACCGATTGGAAAAACTCCCAAGATCAGGTCTACAAGGATCAATTGGAAAAAGCAAACGACAACTTTTTAAAAGGTCCAACAGGATATGCTAAAGCGAAGGAAATTTTAAATTCTACACCAATGAAAAGCAGGTCCACGGAGCCATCTGTCGTTGAACTTAACGATAAGATTGCCAAAATGGAGGCCTATTACAAGGATAGGAAGGCTGCTTACACTACTGTTAAATCCAAAAACAATGCGCAAGCGCTTACTCAATTAAAGGCTGTACAACTCCTGGCAAATGGACATTCAAAATACTTACCAGCTACGGAATTGCCTCAATTGCAAAAAAGCATTGATTCCTTACAATTGATTATCCTCCCGAGTGTTGTTCAAGTCGTTCCAACAAAAACAGTTCAACAAGATGAAGTCGTGGGTACTCAGCTAAAGGCTCCAGGTGAACGCACGAATGGAACATCAGATCAAGCCTTCAATGACTTAAATGCAACAAAGGATCAAAAAGCTGAGCGTCCTCAAGAAGAGATTCAGGAAATTAAAAATGTCTTTGATTATCAAAACCATTTCAATAAAACGGTGGATGAAATCCAAAAAGTTTCAACAGGAAATGAGATAGAGGCGTTTAAATCTGAACAAACCATTCTGGAGAGAAAGAACCAACTTGAGAGCGATCAAAGACAAAACGACATGCAAAAGGAATTGCAAAAAAATGAAGTTGCCATTAGCGATCGAAACAAAATTCAAGAGGAGATACAGCAAAAAAATGGAGAACACATCACAGATTGGAAAAATGCAAAGGATGTTTTGAATGCAAAAGAACAAAAAGCAGCAGATCAAAACGTCGAAACCCAACAAACCCTTTCTAACCGCGTTTCTAATGAGGCCGATCTTCGCTCGGAAGAGTTGAAATTAAAAGAACAGAAAGTTTTAGTTGCGCAAGAACAAATGAAAACAAATCATGAAATTGCCGTAACGAAGAAAATCGATGAAAACGCTCAAATTCAAGAGCAACAGCACTTGAAAATCGAAAAACTGGCAGAATCTAAATTGGAATTAAAACACACGCCTAACAACTTAAAAGATGAAGACGGTGTATTGTATCCAAAGAATGCCATGACGGAAAGAACGTACACGATCAAAAACGATCAGAACCATGTTACAACGGTAATTGTTCGTCGAGTAGTCGTGGATAAAACGGGGTATGGCGTTGTATTTGAACAAACAACAAACGAAAGTGGAATCAACTCTTTTACAAGAGACGGTGCGGTTATCACTGATTATATCTGGTTCAACGAATCCACTGGAGCAAACGTTATCGAAAAGTAAAATCCATAGTGGATTGTCAGTAACTATTCCCTCTAAGCCTTAGAGTCCTATCTCCTTTCTACTACTTTCGTGAAAACACATGAAATGAAAGTACATTTTATTGCTATCGGAGGAAGTGCCATGCACAACCTGGCAATTGCATTAAACCGTAAAGGGATTGAAGTTAGTGGATCAGATGATGAAATTTTTGAGCCTTCAAGAACGCGTTTGGAAAAAGAGGAAATATTGCCTACTCAGTTGGGTTGGGATTCATCACGAATTACAACTGATCTAGATGCGGTTATTCTAGGGATGCATGCTAGAGAAGACAATCCTGAGTTATTAAGAGCGAAGGAACTACAGGTACCCATTTATTCTTATCCCGAATATTTATACGAACAAAGCAAAGATAAAATCCGTATTGTCATCGGGGGCAGTCATGGTAAGACAACCATTACTTCTATGTTGTTACACGCTATAAACAAATTGGGTTTAAATGTGGATTACATGGTCGGAGCACAATTGGAAGGTTACGACTGCATGGTGAAATTAACACCTGACGCTAAATACATGATTTTGGAAGGGGATGAATATTTAAGTTCTCCAATCGATCGTCGTCCAAAATTTCATTTGTATCGTCCTGATGTAGCTTTAATCAGCGGCATTGCGTGGGACCACATCAATGTATTTCCAACATTTGAAAATTACGTGAAACAATTCGAAATCTTTTGCGATTTGATTGAACCAAATGGAACTTTCATTTACAATGCGGAGGACCCAGAAGTGCGGAAGCTAGGTGAACAGTCGCGCAAGGAACGAAAAGCAATTGCCTATCAAACTCCTACTTTCGAACCCACCGAATCTGGAACACTTTTGCAATGGGAAGGTGAGAAGTATCCCTTGTTGATTTTTGGACCACACAACCTGCAAAATTTAATGGGCGCGATGAATTTAGCAGCATCCATCGGGATAACAAACAGTGATTTCTTGCTGGCGATGGCAGATTTTACCGGTGCGGGAAAACGCTTGCAAAAAGTGATTGAACGTCCAGACTTCGTGCTGTTTAAAGATTTTGCCCATTCCCCATCGAAGTTGAAAGCAACCACTGCAGCGGTTAAACACCAATACCCTCATCGAAAAGTTGTTGCTTGCATGGAGTTACATACCTTTTCTTCTTTGAAAAAAGAGTTTTTACCTCACTATGAAAATGCCATGATCGCAGCAGATGAAGCGCTGGTATACTTCAATCCTGAGGTTGTTCACCATAAAAAATTAGAACCGATTTCCATTCAGCAAGTTTCGGATGGATTCGGAGGGGGAATTGATGTCAAAAACAAAACAGCAGATGTTTTATCGTTTATCCGTTCTCAGAAATGGAACAATGCGGTACTTCTAATGATGTCCTCAGGAAACTTTGATGGAATTGATTACGATCAACTAGGAGAAGAATTATGCGCAACGTTGTAAGAGGAATCATTCTTTTGCTTTTGGTGTCAAGTTGTGGCTTGTCAAAATTTGAGGTCGAAAAAGCTGCTTCTCTAGATCTGAAAAAGGAGGAAAGTTCGCTTTATTCTTTTTCTGTGGTAATATATGATTTGAAAACCAGCGCATATTTTTATTACAACGATAGCATGTTAAACGTGCCTTACTCTCCTGCATCCACGTTTAAAATCCCCAATACACTCATTGGTTTAGAAACAAAAATTTTAAAGGATTCAACAACCATATTCAATCTGGGTGGATTGGATGACCCAAGTTTAAAAAGGGCTTTTCAAAATTCCATTGTTCCGTATTACCAAGAACTTGCCAAACAAATAGGAGAGAAGGAGATGAAGGCATTTTTAAAACGCTTTCAATATGGAAATACTTTGATAACTCCTGAATTAACTACTTTCTGGTTGAAAGGTGACTTGCGGATTACAGCACTGGAACAAATTGAATTTCTCTATAAAATCGAAAAACAACAATTGGGACTTCGATCCGAAACTTATCTTACCTTGAAGGAAATATTTCAAGAGAGACGGGAAGGAAACTTAAAGTTGTATGGAAAAACGGGGTGGGGTGTTCAAGATGGACAAGACATCGGATGGTTTGTCGGATTTGCTGAACACTACTCAGATCGCTATCTCTTTGCTACTGTGATGACATCTCCCGAGGAGGCGTACGGTAAATTTGACTTTGGAACGAAACGTATTTCGCTTACTCAAGCCGCCTTTCAACAGCTCATCTATCGCTAATTTCTAAAAACGATTCTTCTAAAAACAAGTGAAATCAATAAGGAATTCATCGTGGTATAGAAAAGCAAAGCAAGCAAGGAAATCATCATGGTGAATTGTGGATCGAGCTTGTTTTTCCAATCGTTAATCGCCAGTTTTCTGATTTCTTGATCACTCTTGTTTTCCAATTCAGGTTGGTTTTTACGAATGTCATCTAATTCTTTTGGTGTATCAATGCGCACATAAACCTCGCTCATTTTCTTTTCACGAAATTCGGGAAATATTTGTCCATAATAGAAAAACAAAAAGACGCTGACAACCACGGTATATGGAACTCCTGCCGTCATTCCATTTTTTATATCCAACAATAAATTGCTTTCCGTTTGTACTCGCTTGTGCTTGTAAATGCTCCAAGTGATGATAAATGTCAAAAGAAACATGTTGAGCAATCCAAAATACTTAATGTCGTACAAGGAAATGCCAAGCGCTAATGCACCCATTTTGACAGCGATCCAAATCAAACTCGCAATAAGACCGTATTTAACTGCTTTGTTCATTAGTTATTCATTGAAATCAAAAATTCCTCATTCGACATGGTGTTTTCCATGTGTGATTTTAAGAATTCCATCGCTTCCACAGGATTCATGTCGGCAATGAATTTGCGTATCAACCAAACACGTTGTAGGACATCTTTTTTCACTAATAAATCCTCCCGACGTGTACCTGAAGCGGTAATATCAATTGCTGGATAAATTCGGCGGTTCGAAATCTTACGATCCAACTGTAATTCCATGTTTCCTGTTCCTTTGAATTCCTCAAAGATTACTTCGTCCATTTTTGATCCAGTTTCCGTCAATGCAGTCGCAAGGATGGACAATGAGCCACCATTCTCGATTTTACGAGCTGATCCAAAGAATCGTTTTGGTTTGTGTAATGCATTGGCATCCACACCACCAGAAAGGACTTTTCCTGAAGCGGGGGAAACGGTATTGTATGCTCTTGCCAAACGAGTGATGGAATCCAAAAGGATGCAAACATCGTGACCACATTCAACCAAACGTTTTGCTTTCTCAAGAACCATGTTGGCTACTTTCACGTGTCGTTCAGCAGGCTCATCAAATGTAGATGCGATTACTTCGGCTTTAACACTTCGTGCCATATCCGTTACCTCTTCTGGCCGTTCATCAATCAGTAATACGATTAGGTAAGTTTCTGGATGATTGGCTGCAATGGCATTTGCCACGTCCTTCAATAACATGGTTTTACCAGTTTTAGGTTGCGCGACAATCATACCGCGTTGTCCTTTTCCAATCGGAGCGAAAAGATCCATGACACGGGTCGACAAGGATTCTTGTGCATGTCCGGTTAACTTAAACTTCTCAGATGGGAATAACGGTGTTAGGTATTGAAAAGGAACACGGTCACGAATGTATGAAGGGTGACGGCCATTAATGGATTCGACTTTCACCAAAGGGAAGAATTTTTCTCCTTCTTTTGGTGGACGAATGCTTCCTTTTACCGTATCTCCAGTTTTTAGTCCAAATAATTTGATTTGATTCTGAGAAACGTAAATATCATCAGGAGATGGTAAATAATTGTAATCCGATGAACGTAAAAATCCAAATCCTTCTTGAATTACTTCTAGCACTCCTTCCGCAGAAACAATCCCAACCAAGTCGTAGTTGTCATCCGGTTTATCTGTTGCTTCAGCCGCTTGATTTCTATGCTGCGGTTGGCGCTGAGTATGCTGTTGTTGATTTGGGTTTTGATTTGGGTTTTGTTGGCGGTTGTTATCGCGGCGGTTATTTGGCTGATTAGGCGTTTCTCCGTTTGCAGGTCGTTCCACTCGTTCGTGACGGTGAACCGGTTTTTTCGCTTCTTTAGGTGCGGCACTTTCAACAATCACCTCGGTTTGAGCTTCTGATTCTTTAGGTGTTTCTACCGTTTTCACTTCCTCAGTAACTTGACGAATTCTTGGTTTGCGTTCTACGCGTTCTGTACGTATTTCTTTTACTTCTTCCTTCACAGGTTTGATTTTCTCCTCGCTAGTTACGTCAACTTTTGGGTTGCTTTTGGCATCTTCACCCATGATTTTGTTGATGATCTCTAGTTTTTTTAAGGATTCAATGTTTTCTAAACCAAGTGTTTGTGCAATAGTGCGAAGGTCTGAGATTTTTTTACTCTCTAATGTTTTACGATCCATTAATGATTGTCTATTAAATAAATGGTGATTTTTTGTAAGTTGGAACCGGTGGCTCCCAAGAATTCTCCGCAAGTTTACTAAAAAATGTTTAGTTAAGCACGTTTTCTTCGAAAAACTATGTTTTTCTTTTTTTCTTTTTCGCGGCAGGAAAAAGGATGTTGTTCAAAATCAAGCGGTATCCCGGGGAATTTGGGTGTAAACTTAGGTCCGTGAAAGGATCACCAACATAGTGCTCGTAGTCTTCTGGATCATGTCCACCATAGAATGTCCAGGTTCCTTGTCCCATCTCACCGTGAATGTAACGCGCCGTATTCGCTGCTTTATTTTCACCGAGGATGAGCACATTGGGTTTGATTAAATCTTTTTTAAAATCGGTGGTTTGACCCATGAAACCATTGACAACATCTACATGGCATTGCGTGAGCATGGTTGGAACAACGTCCCATTTTGCCGAAAAGTCAAATAAGGTAAATTGATCGGTTTTCTGCGTAATGAGTCCTTTTGTTCGCATATCGCTTGCATCGATGTCACTGTACTCATAAACCAAGGGATCCTGGTTCAGATGAAAATCTTCAAACGCGAATGTTTGGTTGAAATTTAGTTTTTCCTGCGCTCTTGGATCGGCTTGATCTCCATCAAAAACGGAAGCACATATGTCCACACCTTGAGCGGCTAATGCAATGTCAAAACTATCCGTTCCACTGCACATAGTAAATAAAAATCCACCACCTATGACAAAGTTTTTTAAGTTCTGAGCAACGGCCAATTTTAATTCAGAGACCTTATTGAAACCGAGCATTTTGGCGTTTTTTTCCGCAACTGCCACCTGTTGTTGGTACCAAGCTTGGTAGCGCGCGTTGGCATAAAATTTTCCATATTGACCAGTGAAATCTTCATGGTGAAGGTGCAGCCAATCGTATTTTGGGAGGAGTCCCATGACGATGGCAGAGTCGTAAATTTTGTCATAAGGAATCTCTGCATATTCCAAAACCAGTGTGACCGCATCGTCCCATGGTTGTTTATTTGGTGGCGTGTACACGGCAATTTTTGGTGCTTTTTCCAATTGAACAATTTCCATGTTCACCTCGGGATTGGCAATTTCATTTTTAATCTGATTTACTTGTCCATCTGCAAGTACTTGGTAACGAACATTGCGGTAAATCAACTCTTCTTCTAGCGCCTTCAAGTGTGGAAGAAGAAAGGAGCCGCCGCGGTAGTTAAGCAGCCATTCAACGGTGATGTTTTGTTCCAGTGACCAAAACGCGATTCCATAGGCTTTCAAGTGATCCGTTTGAGCTTCGTCCATTGGAATCAGCAGCTGCGTACTTCTTCCAGTAAAATGAAAAAGAATAAAGAAAGAGAGGATGAATAAACGCATGTTAGAAAGGATTATCGTCGTTTCCACTGTTATCGAAGATGTCTGAATCTTCTCCTTCGTCCATCTTACTTTTAATGGTATACGTGTTGAAGTCTTGATTAAACGAATTCAATCCAGAAGAATTGTTTCCGCCTGGAAGATCCAATTCTGGAACTTCGTGAAGGTTTTCAAAACGTGCATATTCTGGAACGAAGCGTAATTGCACGGAATCTAAGGCACCATTTCGGTGTTTTGCAATGATGATTTCACCAATTCCATGGAGTGAATTCCCATCGTCGTCTTGGGTGATGTTATAGTACTCTGGACGATAAATGAAGGAAACAATATCCGCATCTTGCTCAATCGCCCCTGATTCACGTAAGTCGGAAAGCATGGGTTTTTTGTCTCCTCCCCGTGTTTCAACTGAACGACTTAACTGTGATAGCGCGATGATGGGAACATTTAATTCCTTCGCAATTTCTTTTATGGAACGTGAAATGGTTGAAATTTCTTGTTCGCGATTTCCGCCACCTTTGCCATCCTTTGCGGACATCAACTGGAGGTAATCGATGATGATCATGTCTATGTTATGCTGGGCTTTTAAGCGTCGGCATTTTGCTCGAAAATCGAAAATGCTGATTCCCGGTGTATCGTCAATAAAGATAGGTGCAGTTGCTAGTTTCGTGATACGGGAATGCAATTGCTGGAACTCGTGCTCCTTTAAATCTCCTTTACGAAGTTTCTCTGCACTCAAACGAGACTCACTCGCAATTAAACGTTTAACCAATTGGACAGAGGACATCTCCAAGGAGAAAACAGCAACGCCCATATTGTAATCAACGGCTGTGTTTCTTGCCATCGACAAGACAAAAGCTGTCTTACCCATACCTGGTCGTGCAGCTAAAACAATCATATCCGATCGCTGCCAACCTGATGTAATTTTATCTAAGGCATGAAAGCCTGTTGGAACACCTGATACGCCATCTGTATTTTGTGAAGCTTTCTCAATTTCTTGTATGGCTTCGCGCACAACGGATTGCATCGAGCTCACTTGCTTGCTCATGTTGTTTTCGGCAATTTGAAACAAATCGGTTTCAGCTGCATTTAGTAAGTCGAAAACATCACGGGTTTCATCATAGGAATCCCGAATGATGTCACTGCTGACACGAATTAACTCACGTTTGATGAATTTTTCAGAGATGATGCGGGCGTGATGTTGAATGTGTGCAGAAGAAGCGACGCGATTGGTCAGTCCTGCAATATAGGCGGCACCACCTGCTGCTTCTAACTCCCCGTTTTTTTGTAGCCTAGAAGTTACCGTCACCAAATCGATTGGATTCGTAGAGGCAAATAATTCGTGAATGGCTTTATAGATGAATTGGTGCTTCGGGTCGTAAAAACTATTTTGATTTAAAATGTCAATGGTGTCGTTGACAGCATTCTTTTCCAACATCATCGCACCAAGAACAACCTGTTCAATGTCAACAGCTTGAGGCGGTATTCTTCCAAGTTCATTGGCAAACTGACCTTGGGTTTTTAGACGTGTAATTGGTTTTCGATTGTTATCAGGACTATCCATGAAACAAATATACGTAATCGAAAATCATCCTTCGATTTACGGACATAAATTCTTTTGAAAAAGATGTAAAGGGTACTTATGAACAATTGTTAATATCACTTGAGTTCAGCGAGGGCTTGTTTTGTGCCAATGTGAACGGTAATGTAATCTATTTCTTTTTTCGGACTACGTGCGGGAGAATGGGAGCGCCCGTAAAAAATGATTTGTAGGTGTAATTTATTCCAGGTTGCTTTTGGAAAGAGTGCTTTTGCATCCTTTTCTGTTTGTTCAACGTTTTTTCCCGAGGTCAATCCCCAACGCGTGAGCAATCGGTGAATGTGCGTGTCCACCGGGAAAGCCGGATGACCAAATGCTTGTGACATGACAACTGATGCGGTTTTATGTCCGACACCTGGTAACGCTTCCAATGCTTCAAATGATTCAGGAACTTGACCTTGGTATTTATCCAAAAGTATGTTGGACAAAGTCCATATAGCAAATGCTTTTTTAGGGGACAAACCGCATGGACGAATAATCGCTTGGATTTCCTCGATGGACAATTGAATCATGTCCTGCGGATTTGATGCTTTCGAAAACAAAAGAGGAGTGATTTTATTCACGCGTTCATCGGTGCATTGTGCGGAGAGCAATACCGCAATTAACAATGTATACGCATCACTATGATCAAGTGGAATTGGTGTTTCTGGGTATATTTTCTCTAATTCTGTCAGGACAAATGCTGCTTTTTCTTTTTTCGTCATGTTAATAAAATCCAAGGGTGAGTAAATGTAGCCAACGGTCTTCGGTCATTAAAAAATAGAGCATGAGTATGCCGCTTGCAAATCGCGAAAAATAGGAACCCATGATGAAAAATGCATCTTTCTTACGGTATCGAAGAAACACAAACGGTATGATGAAGAATGGGTATAACACAAATTGAGCCCAATAAAAATTAAAATGTATGGGAACTTTTTGTGTGCATTCTCGGCTTTGTGATAGAAGTTGTATGGGTTGGTGGAGGATCGCTGTTTTTTCCAGTTGAACAAATGGATTTGTGTCAAAAAAATGGTTGGAAAAAGCGTTTAAGAATAATTGATCACCTGATTTTGTAGAGGCAAGACAAACAAAATCGCCATTCATGCTTTGATAGGGTTCTGTCGAATAAGCTACAATGATGTTTGGTTCTACATGCGTGGGTAGCAGCATATCCAAACAAAGTGCCAAAATAATGGCTATTCCAGTATACGCAATCATCCGGTGCAACTTAATGGTATATCCCGAGCTCAGTCGGTGGTATAAGGCATTTAATTCCGCTTCTTCTTTGCGTTTTCTTTCCTCGTATTTTTCTCGAGCGTGGTTTCGATAGGCGGTGTATTGCGTTTCAAAATCGGATTTGCTGTCTACTGGTTGATCTTCTTCCATTCCAGTTCCGTTCAAAAGGGTTTCATATGCTTCTTGTAAGGCAATGAATTTCTGTTGAGCATCGGAACGTTTGTTTACATCCGGATGGTATTTCTTTACTAAAATCCGATACCTCTTTCGAATTTCCTCTTCTGAGGCTCCTGGTTTTAGGCCAAATAATTTATAAGCTGATCCACTCATTTTCTTGAATTTGAGCGAGCGTCAATCGGCGTTGAATTTTCCCATTTTCCGTAAGAATGAATGGTGCAGTGCAAAAATATTTGGGTACTTCATGCTTTTGAAAAAGTTTCCCTAGTTGGTTTTTATCCAATTCATTTTCCTTTTCCATGAGGATAATCAATGCTTCGCCCCAGGTAGCATGAGGAATGGCGCCTAAAATAAATCGTCCATGAATGAAAGGGGCAAGTCGCTTTTCCAATGCTTCGACGTGTATTTTTTTTCCTCCAGAATTAACCACAAAGTCTGCTCTTCCCTTCCAAATAAAAGAGGTGCTTGACAATAATTCTACGCAGTCATTGGTTTCAATGGGGGATTTTTGAAGTGCTGGGTGATGAATGACTAAGCAATCATTGTTCATGGTGAAATGAATTCCAGGCAAAGCGCAGTAGGCTTGGTCTCCGCCGATTTCGCGAAGGGCTACATGTGAAACGGTTTCTGTCATCCCATAACTCTGAAAGGCTTGAATGCCTTCTTTTTTTAATTTTTCGGTGATGTCAGGATGGATGTCTGCTCCCCCGATTAATATGCATTTCACCTTCTTCAATTTTTCAAGAGATGATTCATTCGCAAGCACACATGCTAATTGGGCCGGAACCATGGCGACAAAATCAATGGACTCTGAAATGTTCAAAAAAGGATCCAGTGTTGGTTCGCTGATTACAAGCTTGTAATTCCCAACTATGGCCCGAACCAACATCATTTTTCCTCCAATGGTTTCTGGGGATATACAAAGCAAGGCCGTACAAGTTTCATTGAGGGAAAAATAGTCCAATGTTTTTCTTGCTGAAACAATCAATTGATCTTTGGTGAAGGAAAGTTCTTTTGGATTGCCAGTTGAACCGGACGTTTTAATTTTTACGTTTTCTCCTTGTTCCCAAAGTGCACAAAAATCCTTGATTTTATCTCGTGTTTCTTCGGTAAGTTGCTGGGGATGAAAAAGCGCGTACATGGTTAATATTCAATGTCCAAATTGAACAAATTCTTCAGGGTATGCAGGTTCGGGTTTTTTCGCGCAAGGGCATTGAATTTATCTTTTCCTGTTAAGAATTTGGTTTCTTTTTCGGGTTCTGTACTCATCGAAATTTGAATGTCCACGTGAAAATTCTGTAGGCTTTTACGCATGAATTCGATGAAGCCAATCAATTCGGCTTGAATGTAGTCCATTTGAACTTGATTGTCCACCACGATGCCCAAAACCTCTTCACTGATTAATATTGGATCGCGTTTGATCAATGCATTATAAAAAGTTTCAAGTCCATTTTCTTTGACCTGATACGCATATTGTTTCCAAAACATTTTAACGTGCTCTATGCTAAATCCTTCTCGTGGGAGGTCTTCTAAGTTTCCTTGCTGTTGGGATTCCTTGATTCTCTCTAGGGATTCTTTAATCGATAAGTGTTTTGTTTGAATGCTTCCTTGTGGACTCGTGAGAATCTTTGATTCTACTGCTTCCACAACAGGTGCAGGAGCAGCTGATGCGGTTTTTACACTTGGAGAAGTCGATTTTGATTTACGTAAACTATGGTTTGGAAAGGGAAGAATGTCAATTCGTTCCGTCAGTCCTTTTTTTTTTCTGACTCTTGTTTTAGTGAACAGAGTTGCATCAGGGCTACTTCAATCAGTAGGCGCTGGTTTTTGGAAGACTTATAGTCAACGTCCGTTTTACTAAGGATATTCAGTGCACGCATGATTCGTTGTGAATCGATTTCCTTCGCTTGTTCAGAAAAACGTTGACGAACCGTATCTGGAACTTCCAATAAATTCGAGGTGCGTACATCTTTGCATACCAAAAGGTTTCTTAAATGCTCTCCCAATCCTACCACAAATTGATGTCCATCAAATCCTTTTTCATAAATGTCGTTCAAGATCAATAGGGAAGTGGAAATGTCTTCCTTTTCCGCAGCATCCATTACCTTGAAATAATATTCGTAATCGAGGATATTTAGGTTTTCTAATACATCTTTATAGGTTAGCGTATTGCCAGCAAACGTAACGATTTGGTCAAAAATGGACAATGCATCGCGCAAAGCTCCATCTGCTTTCATGGCGATTTGATGAAGTGCTTCCGGGTCGGCTGAAACACCTTCCTTGGTAGCAATTTGTGCCAAGTGATCCGCGATGTCTTTTACGCGAATACGACTGAAATCAAAAATTTGACAACGAGAAAGAATTGTTGGAATGATTTTATGTTTTTCAGTTGTTGCTAAAATAAAAATAGCGTGCTTTGGCGGTTCTTCCAAAGTCTTCAAAAAGGCATTGAATGCACTGGAAGACAACATGTGAACCTCATCGATGATGTAGACCTTATGTGTTCCTAATTGAGGCGCAATGCGCACTTGATCAATTAAATGTCGAATGTCATCAACGGAGTTGTTGGATGCAGCATCCAACTCATAAATATTCAATGAATTACCTGTGTGAAACGATTGACAAGAATCACATTGATCACACGCTTCCATCTGTTCTGTGCGATTGAAGCAATTAATCGTTTTTGCCAGAATCCTAGCAGTGGTGGTTTTTCCAACTCCTCTGGATCCACAAAATAAAAAAGCTTGTGCTAAATGACCACTTTTAATGGCATTCTTGAGTGTATTCGTAATCGAATGCTGTCCAACAACCGTGTCAAAGGTTTGCGGACGATATTTGCGGGCCGAAACAACAAAATCACTCATGGAACAAATATACCGTTTATATTCTAATTGTCAATGCTTGATGAGGTGATATTCATAGCGATCTGTGGGTGAAATAATGAGAAATTGATACGTTCCCGGAGCAATCTGTTCAAAATTCATTTTTTGGGCATCAATCTTGCCACTGGCAATGGATTTTCCATCACTTCCGAGAACGTAAAAATCCATACCAATGAATTTCTCGGGAAGAAAAGTGTCACTCGTCAGTGGATTAGGGTAAACCACTAATTTTTCGCTTGGTAAAGTTGTCAATTGATTGGATGAATCATTGATCGATCGTTTGGTGAAGTAAATTTTAAGGTTACCTGATCGAACATCGCCCCAGATGACATGAAGTGTATCATTTTCTAAAATTACATGCATAAAATCATTGCCAGATTCCTCTAAAACCGATGCATGATTTACTTGTTGGTCACTGATGGAAAAATCGGTCATCCAGCTATTTGACACATTGTTTCGAACGGTGCAA
>Ga0208592_1000154_pt1 | contig 21083 bp, 21 predicted proteins | sample LakMenE18May10ns_FD_150712 | JGI IMG/M metagenome (GOLD analysis project Ga0208592, IMG submission 150712) | Freshwater microbial communities from Lake Mendota, WI - 18MAY2010 deep hole epilimnion ns (SPAdes) | ecosystem: Environmental > Aquatic > Freshwater > Lentic | place: Lake Mendota...
ATTCGCTAGTAATCCTGCAATAGGTTTGTTGACAACCTTAACCGTTTTGGTAACTGTTGATGAGCATCCGGCACTGTTTATAACAAGTAAGGAGACCGTGTAGTTTCCTGGAGCAGGGTAGGTGTAGTTTTGATTTGGTCCATTGTGTATGGTTTGACCATTTCCCATGTTGTAATACCAATCAATGACAGGATGGGAGGAAGTTGCACTTGACCAAGAGGTGCTGACATCGGTAAAATTGATAGCTGTCCCATTGCAAACCGTATCGTTGGACATGTTAAACTGACTGGCAAGTTGCGAAATGGTGATGGTTGAGGTGATGCTATCGGAGCAGCCCGTGGTATAATTATGAACCACCTGTTCAATGCTATAGGAACCATATGTTGGATAGGTGTGACTCGTATTTCCACCATTGGGTACATCGAGTTGCGCGTTGGTGAAATTCACATTAGGTGAGCCGTCAAAAAATTCATAGTGCATCGCAACATTGTCCGAAAGAACACCATGAATGGAATTGTCATCGATGTTCACGTTCAAAGGAAAAGAACTTGGGTTACAAAACAAATACGCATCGGGCGAAAAAGCCGCGATGGGTGCAAGAATGTAGACGGCATCTTCCACCGTGAAAGTATCCTTGCAGCCTCTGAAGTCAGCAATAAACATCACATCAAAATACCCCGTATCTGATTCAAATTGATGGCTTGGATTTTGTTCGATGGAATTACCATCTCCAAAGTCCCAAAAGTAACTTACCTCATTCGCATTATGTGGAACGGAAATGTACGTGGAACTCGTGAAATTTACATCCTCATTGGAACAGGCAATTAATGGTGTATAAGTGAAACTGACGGAATCAATGTGTCCAACAGTCACGTAGTCGTTTTTAATGATGGTGTCAGTACAACCCGATTGCGTGGTAATAATCAACTGCACATCATATACCCCAATTTGGTATGTTTGAGTAGGTGGGAAATGTCCATTGTAGGTATTGCCATTGCCGAAATTCCATTGCCAAGATACGATTGGATTGGACGGAGTAAAAGAGGTGTCGACGAAATTCACAACCAAGGGATCACAACCTGCAGTATCTATCGCGAAAAATCCTGCTTCCACATTCGTCATGTGAATGTAATCATTGAGGGTGGTTGTCCCACTGCAACCGGCAGCAGTCGTTAAGGTTAATGTGACGTCATAATAACCACTTTGGGCATAAATGTGGGGAGGAGGAGTGATTCCTGTAAAGGTTTGACCATCTCCGAAATTCCAAACATAGGTTCCCGGTAATGTTGTGCTGCTCGTGAATTGTATGGAGCCTGGAGCACAGTTTGAAGTCGGATTAGCGCTAAATATCGGATTGGTATTTGCTTGAATGTTTATCGGCTGAGTAATCGTTGAGGTACATCCGGAACTGGTATTTTGCGACGTCAACTGAACAGTATACGTTCCCGGGGCACTAAAAGAAAATGTTGGATTTTCTAAGTTACTCGTTCCTTGTCCACCAAAATTCCAGCCCCAAGAATTTGCGCCGGCAGTGGAGTTATCTTGAAAAGCGACAGATTGACCTACGCAACCGACCGAAGGAGCGGTAATTCCCGCTTGAAAATTCGCCACTTGAATGTTTTGAGAACTATTAGCAACGCAGGAGGTTGTTGTATTCGTAACCGATAAATTGATGGTATAGCTACCCGCTGCGTTATAGGTGATGTTTGGTGGATTTGCAAGAGTAGAGGTCTGGCTATTGCCAAAGTTCCAAGATTGACTGAAATTCGTACCACTCGATGAACTATTTGAAAAAGACAAGGTAAGTGGAACGGTACATCCCAAACCATTCACAGAAAATGCCACTACAGGCAAAGGATTCACAGTGATGTAGGACGATTTAATTTCAGCATCCACGGTGCCATTTGCATTGGTTACGACTAAGGTGATGGTAAATGTGCCTGCAGTGCTAAAAACATGCGAAGGGCTAGTCAAATTTGACAATGCCCCATCGCCAAAATCCCAAGCGCTTGAAACAATGGCACTCGAGCCATTTGGAGTAGAAGTATTAGTGAAGTTCACCGGAACGCCAACGCAGACAACCAAGGGATTTGCAGTGAAATTTGCAGTAGGAGTTTGCGCGCTTAATGATATGGCAAAAGCAAGAAAGAATGCTGTGATAAAAAAGCGCATGAGGGTTAAGTCGGTTTAGGTAGTTAAAAAACGAAAAAACGACAAGATTAGTTGCTTAATTCGACTTAAAACAGGAAAAAACTTTTCAATCTGTTTTTTATGCATTCGGAATCTGATATCTTCGTTTCATGAAAATCCTATTCTTCTGTTTCGCACTTCTCTGTGGAAATGTCCGTGCACAATCCCTTCAAATTGCATTTGGCTCTTGTTCACATCAAAACCAAGCACTCCCAATTTTACAGCAAATTGGTGATTTGAAACCAGATTATTTTCTCTTTCTAGGGGATAATATTTATGGCGACACCCGAGATTCAATCATCCTGAAACAGAAATACGATCAACTTGGGAAGAACCCAAACTACCAATATTTAAAAGCGCAAACAAAAATTCTTGCAACTTGGGATGATCATGATTATGGCGAAAATGACGCCGGAAAGCATTACCCCTTAAAGGAGGTTTCTAAGCGCATATTCTTAAACTTTTTTGAAGAACCGCGTGGTTCGAGTCGTTTTCAACACGAAGGTATTTACACTTCCTATATAATCAAAAAGAATAGAAAGCGCATTCAAGTTATTTTATTGGACACCAGAACGTTTCGTTCCGATTTAACACGTTTTAATCCTGCGGAACACGCTAAGGACAGTGTGTTTTTCTATGACTTAGAATATGTTCCAACCGTATCCGCAGATTCAACGATGTTGGGAGAACAACAATGGCGTTGGCTAAAAAAAGAGCTCGGTAAAAAAGCGGATATTCGAATCATCGCAAGTTCTACTCAGTTTGCTCATAGCTATAACGGATATGAATCTTGGAATAATTTTCCAGAAGAAAAACAACGCATGTTTGAAACCATCAAGAATGCCAAGGCAAACGGTGTGCTTTTTATATCAGGGGATGTTCATTATGCAGAACTTTCTGAAGATCGGGTAGCAGGATTATATCCGATTCATGATTTGACAGCTAGCGGAATCTCCCAATCTTGGCATTTTGCCACGCCAAACACGCAGCGAACTCAAGGACCGGTGATGGAAAACCATTTTGGTCTGATTCAAATAGACTGCAAGAGTCAAACAGTGAAACTTTCGATTATTGACCAGCAAAAAACGGAGCGAATTCAAGAACTTATTCCGTGGAAATCGCTGCAAATTGCTAATTAAACACTTTTAGAAAGCGTTCACAAACAGGATAGGATTTGATGCAGTTGAGCACTTCTTGTTTGTGCGTTTTTGTCATGAACTTACGTTTATTGTGCAACTCACCAATGTCTTTTCTCCACCAATAAAATTCTTGGCGATTTGGAACAATGTTCGTTCGGAATAAAAAATGCCAGTGCATACTTGCCACAGATAGACCCGTATTGAAATTGGTAATTTGGTTGTTATTCAATGAGATCACTTTTCGGCTTCGCGGTATCCTAGAAAGCAAGCTATAACCGGTAAAGTTTTTCTTCCAGTTGTTCCATGATGGATGCTTATCTAGGTGTAAAAGTTCCAAGATTGTTGGGGCAATATCAATGTTAGAAGTCAAGCGTTTGCGGTTTAGTTTTAACTCCTTTTTTTGTTGTTTTGTCAAAAACTTTTCAGGGATGTAAGCAAATAGTGGAATGCTTATTGTTTCCGTATAATTGGTTTCGGCATGTCCCAAATTACGATGTTCCATCAAGGATTCTCCGTGGTCGCTCACAAAAAAGATGGCGGTATTTTCTAGCAACTTTTTTTCCTTTAATTCCTTGAATAAACCAGCTAATAATTCATCTTGATAGCGCACAGCATTGTCGTAAGTTGCACTAAAACTTTCGTTCCATTTTTCGTATTTCTTCGGCACGTGAAAAGGGAAGTGGGTGGTATTTAATTGAATGACGCCAAAGAATGGATTTCTACCATTGTATAGTTGTGTTTTTGCTTGATGGATGGTTTTTTCATCCATGATGCCAAGGTCATTAAAGTAGGGTAGACCTGAAACATCTTTGTTCCAAACGTAATCTAGATTTGCTTTTTTATAAAATTGATCAAAGCGGTACCATTTAAGTGTGTGTGATGACAAGAAAAATGTTCGGTAATTTTGTTGTTGTCCCATTTCAAAAATCATGGGTTGGTGGTAAAGGACATTGGAATCTTGGTAAGGACCAATGCCGGTCATGATAGCAGGAACCGCCAACATGGTGGTTGAAGCAATGCTCAAAGGTTGGTCGAATTGGTAAAAAGCATCTTTGTATTTCTTCGAGAATGCAACTAAGTTCGGTGTTGTTTCACGTTTATGGCCGTATAATTGCAAGCTTCGTTTTCGGAAGCTTTCGAAAACAATCACTAGGACATTTGGTTTTAATGTCCCGTCCACTTTCGGTAGAGATGCAGGTTCATGAACGGAAAGTCCTTTTCCTTTGAAATTCAAGTGTTCATCCCAACTAAACGCATTTCGTTGAACACATGCCGCAAAGTTGGCATCCACGATGGCACATTGGTCGTAGCGTTGGTGCTTAAATATCAGAAATTCAAATAAAAGTATTTGAACAATGGAAAAATAGATGAGGTACTTGCCACTTAATGTCGGAACGTGGTTTTTCACAAACCATCGAATGAAAACAAGCATTGAAAGGGATCCTAGGAAAAAAAAGACAAGCTCCTTCCAACCACTGACATCACGAATGATCATCATGGCGCTTTTCGGCTCTGTTTTGAAATACAGTAGAGTGTAATAATTGGGAAAAATCCCATTCAATGAGAAGAAAGCATAGGACCCAATATAGGAGAAAAACAGGGGGATAAGTAATAAAAGAGCGATGCTAAAAAAGAGTACTTTTCGTCTTTCGACATACTTTAGAATCAAACTCAAAAGCACAAAGAATCCGACGGAAACAAGGATGGAATAAAGGTAGAATGAAAGTTGATTATTGCTATACAAAGGCAGAAGTTCACTTCTGAAATAAAGGTCGATGCCAACAAAAATGAAGGGAATGATGCAAAGTTTCAGAATGGCCTTCATCGAACTTAACGCGCTTGTTTGAATTCCTTAGGGAAAATTCGTTCCATGCCAGGGAAAAATACATGTCCCATAGTAAGTGGATTGAAAACAAAGTATTGGCATTTCACCAAGTCTCCATTTGGAAGTTCACACCAAAACTTGTTCATGTCCATGTTTTCCAATTCTCCAAATTCATTTTGTTGAGCGACTTTGGTTGTGATTTTGAACATGCGCAACTTGGTCATTTTCGCTTTCTTTTCTTTTACCGTTAACACGCAAAAAGGACTAGATCGTTTAAGACTGTCTACTTGTTTTTTAGATAGTTCGTAATTAGCTAATTCAAAATGGATGTTTTTATAGCCTTGCAAATATCGATAGATGTTCATGGTATCTACATCTGGTATTTTCTGGCCGTTTTGTGTCAATGAAAACTTCGTTCCTTTCGCATCAATGTGAAAATTACGGAAGGATTCAGCAGGATATTTGACATCCACACTGGCAATTTGATCCATCTCCAATTCGAAAACGTTGGTGCATGCCCATTTTCTTGGATCGGCAAAAAAGCGTGGTTCAATGATACCTGTCATTCCTTTTATTTGCATCATCACAGGATTGGAACTCTTTCCGTCTTCGGCAGTTTCTAATAACATTATTTGACCATTATGGTCCTGTGCAGATGGTCCGATATACCATGTTTTGGTCCATTCACCGTCTTGAAAAATTTCAACTTTGGTGTGGCTAGCCGACATTAATTTAACGAATTGTTTGTGGCTTTTTTCAGCTAAGTATCCTTTGAGTGAGATGTTGCCAAGTGCCTCTAAAATGTAATGAGCGCTTGATTGCATGATGCATCCTCCTTTTTCGTCGGTCCATTCGTCCCCTTTTCTGATTAACGTGAATTTGTTGGAAAAGGCATCAGAGATGATGATTTTATTGACGGAATTCGTATCCTTCACGGCAAACTCAATGTATTCCGAATCGGTAACTCCGTCGTTTCTCGACAAGTCGAACGCAAACCATCCTAGAACGGCCAAAACGATAAACAGGGAAACAAGGATGATGATTTTTTTCATGTCAAGTTATTTTCTCGCGTAGCGACGCGTTCGGATGAAATTCATTAGCACACTTAGTAATATGATGATTCCAAGTGGCAATAACATATTGATGGTTTTATAAAAACCGGCAAATTTGGTCACCTTTTCTTTATCGATTTCTTTGATGTCAATCTGACGGCTACGAATGTCCAAAACGGAATTATCTCCCATCATGTAATCGACAATGTTTTGAAAGAATTCTTGGTTGCCGTAATAAATCGAAATGCGGCGTTGGTATAAATCCGGGTCCATTTTAAGTTCATTAAATGAATTTGGACGGTACAAGTAATTTAATCCTTTCGGATTAGGCATTGAATCATACGTATTTGCGAAGAAGGTTCCATTTCCGATTACGAGAACTTTTCCTTCCTTTTTACTTTTGGGTAAAAAAGCATATTTTTTTGGAAGATTCTTCACGAATTCAGGAGGAAGACGATTGTTATACCTGGAATGAAAATAACCTTCCACCATAGCACCTAAGCATAATTTGTTCACAGGATCTTCAGGGTTATCGATTAGTTTCGGTGATTTTCCGTAGTTTAAAGGCAGACCAAGATTGACAAAAGGTTGGAGTCCAGAAGGAATCGAGTTTGTCGATGAGGTGATGAGCGTTGTTTGTTTAATATTGGGTAAATCCACAAAACTAATTTCGTTGGCATATTTCAATAAAATGGGATCCACGTTGCGCGTGATAGGGTGCTTTGAAGGCGTTGCCAAGACATGAAAGAACCATGGGATAAAAGTGGATTCGGCAAATGGAACAATTTTCGGAGAACATTGTGCGTCCATCAGGTAGTTTTCACGGATGTTAATCCCGTAATCATACAACAGCTTATCTAATTTCAGGTATTTCCTCGTGGTGTGTGTCATGCCTTTCGACATGAGGCTATCCTCGCTATGCCAAAGCGTGTTCATGAAAACCATTAATTTTCCACCACGCATGACAAATTGATCAAGAATATACAAGCTACTATCTGAATATGGAATGCGTGGATTTGCGATAATCACCCCATCAACGTCATTGAAAGCAGCGATGGAGTCTTTTAGCGTCACATCTTTTAACGTGAAATAAGGAGCTAATAAAGCCCTAGCGCGCATGGTTTGTTGGTAGGTCAATTCTCCATGTCCCTGAAGAAAAGCAATGGTTGGCTTACTCACTTGAGTCAAGCGTCGCATGCTGGCGATTAAATTGTATTCAAGGTTATTCAAAGATGTTTCAATGACCTCATTCATCTCCTCCAAACTGTATGGATGTCCGGGCTGTGTGCCAGGCAAGAATTGCACCATGTTTTCTTTGGTTACCCCGTTCACGGTATAACTCATGATGGCACCAGGAAACAACATTACCTTGCTTTGTGTACCATCTTTCATGTACAAAATCTCCAAGGGCATGATTCCTTTTCCTTTGTCGTACAATTGTGCACGCATGGCATTGATTTCTTCCTCAGAACCCACATTGATGTCTGTAAACAAATACTCAATTCGATTCCCTGCAACACGTTTAAAATCTTGAAGTTTATCTTTTAATGCCGTTTGAAAATGCTTGATTTCAGAAGGCATATTCCCCTCTAAATAGATCTGAATGCTGATTCGATTTTCAAAATTGTCTTTGTTTTCAAGGAACATTTCTGTACTAGGTGCCAAGGAATAACGCTGATCCTTGGTCATGTCAATTTTATAGTAAAGAAAGGAACCAATGACATTGACAAGAACGATGGCTAGACCAATTAAAGCGAGAACAGTCCAATTGAAGAGTCCTTTTGTGAGATTCTTTTTCATGTTATTTTTTCAATGTTTTAATTACCGTCAAAGAGGCAAATAAGAACAACATATTCAGCGTGACAAAATAGATGATATCACCGGTATCAATTACTCCTTTTTTGATTGAGTCATAGTGAAAGGCGATACCCACGTATTTAATGAAGTAATCCAAACCACCAAATTGGCTGAAGTTACCCAGGAGGTTGAATCCATCGTAGAATACCCAACATAAGAACATTGCTAGAATAAACGCAACAATTTGACTGTTGGTGAGTGCAGATGCAAAAATTCCAATGGAAACAAATACTGCCCCAAGTAAAATGAGTCCAATGTAAGAGGTTACTGTCGCTCCAGCATCAATATTCCCTACCGGTTTCCCTAGGTAATACATGGAGATAAAATAAATGATCGTTGGAATGATGGCGATGACGAGGAGAGCCACACCAGCAAAATATTTAGCGAGGATTAATTTGAAATCGGAAATAGGGCGCGTTAATAACAATTCAATTGTTCCCGTTCTTCGCTCTTCCGCAATGGAACGCATGGTAATTGCTGGAATAAGGATAAAAAAGATTACGGGTGAAAGGTTGAAAAAAGGAATCATATCAGCTTCAGTTCCTTCCAATAAGTTTGTGTTATAGGAAAGTACCCAATGGAAAAGTCCTGATGCAATGAGGTAGATTAGGATAAAAACATACCCAATAACCGAACTTAGAAAACTATTTATTTCTTTAAAAAAGAGTGCGCGCATACGATGATTTCAGTTCTCAAAAATAAGGATTTTCCTGGTACAATGAACAGCGATTTCATTCAATTGGGGAAATATTCATTCAAAAAAAAATCCCGCTTGAGGCGGGATTTTCATGATGAGAATGTATTACTATGCTTTTTTGACATTGATTGCATTCAAACCTTTACGACCTTCTTGTAAATCGTACTCAACTTCGTCGTTTTCTTTGACTTTGTCGATTAATCCTGTAACATGAACAAAATATTCTTTGTTCGTGTCGTCTTCGATAATAAATCCAAATCCTTTAGATTCATTAAAGAACTTTACTGTTCCTCTACTCATTTTGTAATAAATTAATTTCGGTAAAGGTAGACTTAATTACCGGTTATCCAATAAATATTCGAATTATTTGAAAGGTTTTGGTCTTTCAGCTACTGAAAACCATTGAAATACTGCTGGCAACTCCATGCTTCTGGCTTGGAAGAAAACCAAGGCTTAATCGTGGGCCAGATCGATTGGAAAAGTGCTGAAACCCTATATTTTTCTAGTGCTTCCTCGCTTTCCCATTCACTGTAAGTCATGACTTGATTAAGGTTATTAAGGTCTTGAATTAGCCGCATTCCGTGGCAACCAGGAAAAGAAGCAACTTCCCACTTAACATTCTCGAAATGAGCAAGAAAATCGGCTAATTTATCTTCTTGAAAGGATAATTTTACGATGCGAATGATCATTTTTTATTCAAAAAGTGACTGAATATCTTCTTTCGACCCTTTTGGTGTGAATTCGACATGCACAGGATCGCCTTGACGCATACCAAACAATTTGTTTGCTCCGCCGGTACTGCCATTTGCTCCTCGATTAATGGCTATTTCTAAAAGTTGACTGCTATTAAACAGCGCTACACGTTCTCCCATAGAGACGTTGTTATAGGTCTCATTGATTTCGTCGATGTAGTATTCTTTGTTCAAATATTTGATGGTAAAGGGTGTTCCTGTCCCAAAACGCTCAAAATCCGCTTTGGTGATGTTGGTGATTAAGTTTCCATAACCGTCAATGTGTATCACATTTCCTCGAATAGCTAAATGCTCAATCGCAGGTTTTTGTATAAATGCGCGCTTAAATGCATTGGTTGGTGTGGCAAAACTTCCAATTGCTTCACCTGCAACAATTCTTTTTGCCAAAGGGATGAAACAATTTTTCGTGGGAAACTTAACCATTTCCGGTTGATTCATCACCTCTGTATAACTGTAAAGTTCGTCGGGATGGGCTTCGTCAAGAAAACAACCAAAAAATCCGTTGTCATTGGAAATGAAATATTGACCTTCAAACAACATGATGCTTGGCAAGCTTTTTCTTTCCCCAATTAATATCGGTTCGCTGTCTACCCCAATGATGTGAATGGTACCTTTCGGGAAATCTTTGTAGCAACAACGTAGTTGAAATCCTGCATTGGCAACGTCAAAAGGTCGGATGTTGTGCGAAATATCTATGATACTCGCTTGTGGAATGTGATTCAATAAGGCACCTTTCATCGCTGCCACGTAGTAGTCTTGAAGTCCAGTGTCTGAAGTAAGTGTTACGATTTGCATGTCAAACAGAAATCAGTGTCCGCAGAAATTTATAATTTTACCAAAAGTAATCTAAATAAGAGTATCAGCCCTGAACATACAAGAAAATAAATTGAACATAGGAAATCGACATATCGAAATTAATGGATTGAATCCCGCAGAGATCTTTGGCGTGAATGATGCTAACCTGCGCCACATCAAAAGCTTTTTTCCAAAATTAAAAATCACCGCTCGAGGAAATACCATTTCCTTAAATGGCGATGAAGAAGTGATGGATGAATTTGAGCGAAAATTTAATTTGCTCATTCTTCATTACCAAAAATTCAATCACCTAACTGAGAATAACATTGATAACCTGATGTTGGTGGATGGTTCTAAAATGTTGTCCATTGAGGATGGCTCTGAAATTTTGGTACATGGTAATGGTGGCACTAAAATCAAAGCCAGAACGGTTAATCAAAAGAAATTGGTTCAGGCCGCAGATAAAAACGACATGGTATTTGCCGTTGGTCCAGCAGGTACAGGTAAAACATATACGGCAGTAGCTCTAGCTGTTCGAGCTTTGAAGGCAAAGGAAGTTAAACGCATCATCTTAACCCGACCTGCAGTTGAAGCTGGGGAGAATTTGGGTTTTCTTCCTGGAGATTTAAAAGAAAAGTTGGATCCTTATTTAATGCCGTTATATGATGCACTTCGAGATATGATTCCTGCCGAAAAATTGGCGGATATGATCGAGTTCGGAGTCATTGAAATTGCACCTTTGGCTTTCATGCGTGGAAGAACGTTGGACAAAGCCTTTGTTATTTTGGATGAAGCACAAAATACCACTCAAATGCAGATGAAAATGTTTTTGACACGGATGGGAATGACCGCGAAATTCATCATTACCGGGGATATGTCTCAAGTGGATTTACCGAGCAAGCAACGATCTGGATTAGCATACGCATTGGATGTTTTGAAGGATGTGGATGAAATTGCTGTTGTGCGCTTAGGTCAAAGTGATGTCATCCGACACCGATTGGTCAAAAAAATAATAGAAGCCTTTGATAAAGCAGAGATAGAAGAGAAAAACCGTAAAGAACTAAAAGATAAAAAAGAATGAGCGCAATCACAGAGTCAAATTTTAATTTCAAAGGACAAACCAATGTTTACCATGGTAAGGTAAGGGATGTCTACACACTAGATAATGGTTTATTGGTGATGGTCGCGTCCGATCGAATATCTGCTTTTGATCACATTCTTCCGAAAGGCATTCCATTCAAAGGACAAGTATTGAATCAAGTGGCAACCATGTTTTTAGATGCAACTAGAGACATCGTTCCTAATTGGTTGTTGGCAACGCCAGATCCGAGTGTTGCGATTGGTTATGCTTGCGAACCTGTTCGCGTTGAAATGGTCATTCGTGGATACCTCGCTGGACACGCTGCGCGCGAATATAAATTGGGAAAACGAATCTTGTGTGGAGTCGCGTTACCGGAAGGAATGAAAGAAAATGATAAATTTCCGGAACCAATTATTACACCTGCTACCAAAGCAGAAGAAGGACATGATGAAGATATTTCGCGCGAAGACATCCTTTCAAAGGGTATCGTTCCTCAAGCAATTTATGAGAAAATGGAGTCCTACACACGCGCTTTGTTTCAACGTGGAACCGAAATGGCTGCTGATCGAGGACTCATTTTAGTCGACACAAAGTATGAGTTTGGAATCCTTGAGGGAGAAGTCATCTTGATTGACGAAATCCATACTCCAGATTCTTCCCGTTATTTTTACAAAGACGGGTATGAAGAAAGGCAAGCGAAGGATCAACCGCAAAAACAATTGTCTAAAGAATTCGTTCGACAATGGTTGATTGAGCATAACTTTCAAGGACTTGAAGGACAAGACATGCCTTTCATGCCAGATGAATTTGTCGCAACAATTACCGATCGATACATCGAATTATATGAAAAAATCACGGGCATGGATTTTGTGAAATCGGAAACTTCAGACATAAGCTACCGCATTCAATCAAATGTCGACGCATATTTAAAGACACTTTAAATCTAGCTGAAACTTCTTGAATTAGTAGATTCAAAGATTAAGCCTTAATTTTGCTTAAATGATGCTGGAAGTTTGATTCTATGGGGTCAAACCAGCTGAATAACCTGTAACTATGTCAGTTCATTCAAACGTAAAAAAAGTCACTACGCACACCCTTCATGAAATGAAGCTTGCGGGACAAAAAATATCCATGTTAACGGCCTATGATTTTTCCATGGCACGCATCGTTGACGAAGCAGGAATCGATGTCATTTTAGTTGGTGATTCCGCATCGAATGTCATGGCTGGACATGAAACGACATTGCCCATTACTTTGGATCAAATGATTTACCACGCGTCTTCGGTTGTAAGAGCAGTAAAACGTTCCCTTGTGGTTGTGGACATGCCGTTTGGATCTTACCAAGGGAATTCTAAGGAGGCGCTTTCAAGTGCAATTAAAATCATGAAGGAATCCGGCGGACACGCTGTGAAAATGGAAGGTGGACAAGAAATCATTGAGTCCATTGGAAGAATTTTAACGGCGGGCATTCCTGTCATGGGACATTTAGGATTAACGCCACAGTCGATCTATAAATTTGGAACATACGTGGTGCGAGCGAAAGAAGACGAAGAAGCACAACGATTAATTGAAGATGCAAAGGCATTGGAGGCAGTTGGATGCTTTGCTATTGTTTTAGAGAAAATCCCAGCACAATTAGCTGCTCAAGTGGCGAAAATGGTTTCGATTCCGATTATTGGAATTGGCGCTGGAAATGGTGTGGATGGTCAAGTACTTGTTGTACACGATATGTTAGGAATCAATAATGAATTTAATCCTCGGTTTTTGCGCAAGTACAATAATTTACATGAGCAAATGATGCAATCGTTTCAAGCATACATTACGGATGTTCGTTCAGGTGACTTTCCAAATGAATCGGAGCAATATTAAGTAAATGAAGGTCTTATCGATCGTTTTTTGCATGTTGTTTCTTTCGTGTTCGAATCAAGCGAAGAAACCCAATCAAACGGATCCGAAATCGCAAAATCTATGCCGGTATAGCCAATATTTGCGCATCTTAAAAAAGGGAAAAGGGTACCACATTGAAATCCTTCATCCAGATAAACAACAAGAAAATTACCAACTTCAGATTGATCAAGCTGCTGGACATATTGCCGCATTGTCAGCTACACAAATAGGAATGTTATCGGCTCTTCATGAAGAGAAACGCGTTGCAGCAGTTACGGATATCCGCTATGTATTTAGTCCTAAAGTAAAAGAACGCTATCGTCAAAACCTTGTTTTTGAAGTGAAAAACGAATCCAACGTTTCGATCGATGTTTTGATGCGTGCCAAAACGGACTTTTTAATTTATAGTGCATTTGAAGGTGCGTTTGCATCGGAAAAACAGTTGAAAAAAATTGGGATTACGTGCATACCGGATTATGACTGGAGAGAACCGACGGCGCTTGGTAGAGCAGAATGGATTCTTTTATTTGGTGTATTGTGTGATCGTCTACCTGAGGCCTTGAAATTATTTAAGACCATCGAGCTATCCTATTTAAAAACCATCCGAACACCCCAGGAACATGATGCGCTAAACATGATTTCAGGGAATGTAACGGGGGACTTTTGGTACACACCAGCAGGAGAAAGTTTCCTGGCTGAAATATATAAAAGAGCAGGTTTGTCTTATGTTTATGCTTCGACAAAAGGGACAGGAAGCTTGGCTTATTCCATGGAAAAAATCTTGAAAGACGGATCCGGAGTTCAATTGTGGTTGAATCCTGGTTTCCCGAGTAAACAAGCTATTTTAAATGCCAATCCAAAAGCCAAGTACTTGACTTTTTTTAAAACTGGAAAGATCTTTTGTTATACGCACAACCCGAATAAATTCTGGGAATTAAGTACCTTACGTCCAGATTGGTTGGTGGAGGATCTTTCACAAATCGCTCACGGAAAAATAACGAATAAACTTCATTTTTATCAAGAAGTAGAATGAAAGATTGGTCAATGAAATGGATACTAATTTGCTTGTGGTGCTTGTTGCCCATTGCGATGTATGTTCATATCATTGCTGGACAAATTGAAGTTTCATTCGCATCCTTTTATCAGGCAGTTTTTCACTTTGATGCAAACGACACCATGCAAGTATTGGTGAGGGAATTTAGAATCCCGAGATTGCTGATGGCTATGATGGCCGGTGCGGGATTGTCCTTGTCGGGAATGTTGATGCAAACCTTGTTTAAAAATCCCTTGGCAGGCCCATATGTTCTAGGAATAAATTCTGGAGCAAGTTTGTTGATGGCGATAAGTTTAATGACGGGAATCCAATTTTTTCAATCAAATTTTGGTTTGATTGGCACAGCGTTCATAGGAGCATTTGGTGCTGGAATTCTCATGATGAGCGTTGCACACCGTTTGCGTTCACAATTATCCTTGCTTTTGGTTGGATTGATGTTTGGAAGTTTCACTTCTGCATTCGTATCCATTATTGAATCCCTAGCGGGAGCAGACTCCTTAAAATCCTTTACTATGTGGTCTATGGGTTCCCTGCAACAAGTCGAATTTGGACAACTTGGAGCCATTGTTTTGATTTTTTGCGTTGCGCTTGTTCTTGCATTTTTATTGGTAAAGCCACTGAATTTATTGGTAATAGGGGAGAAGCCTGCCCAATTATTAGGATTGTCCATTAAGAAAACGCGCACGTCGGTATTGTTATTAACCGCATTGTTTGCTGGCTTAATCACAGCATTTTGTGGCCCCATTGCTTTCGTTGGCATGGCCATTCCAAATTTGACCAGGTTGTTGTTTCAAACGACAAATCACCGCCATTTAATACTTGGGAATTTATTTATAGGTGCGATTTTTCTCTTGTTAATGGATGCATTTATCCAAGTTTTGGAGGCGTTTATCAGCCTTCCTTTGAATGCCATTACGTCGATTGTAGGTGCGCCGTTTGTTGTCTTTTTGTTAATACGTAAATTGAAATGATTCAACTCAATCAAGTGGGCATCGGATATCAGAAGGAAATCCTTCGGACCAATGATATTTTCTTGGAATCAGGTAAGGTGTATGCTTTAGTGGGTAGAAATGGTATTGGGAAATCGACATTCATTCAAACCATCATTGGTCAACAAATCGTTTTATCAGGTGATATATTGATCGATAAAAGATCGATTTCCACTTTTAGCTCGAAGGAACTTTCAGAAACCATAGCTTTGGTTGAAACCCGTTTTGAGGGAGTGGAGTATTTAACCGTAAAGGATTACCTTGCTCTGGGAAGAGCTCCTTTTACGGATGCCTATGGCCGGATGACTTCTGTAGATTGGGAAATTGTTCAAAAGACTGCTGCCGATTTATCCATTGGTCACCTTTTGGAGAAAAATACCGATTGCATCAGTGATGGAGAACGTCAACTTTGTGCGGTTGGTAGAGCCTTTGTTCAAGAAACGCCCGTCATTCTATTAGATGAACCAACGGCGTTTTTGGATTACATCAATCGGAATAAACTATTGGAAATATTAGTTGCGTTGGCTTCGAAGAAGAACAAATGCATCATCTTATCCACCCATGACATTGATCTTTGTTTGGATCAAGCGGTTCCTTTGTTGTTGGCATCATCAGGGAAAATTGAGTTATTTTCATCGTTAAGCAAGGACGAGATTCTAAATGCCATGTACTAAAAAAGGCCAGTTAAAAACTGACCTTTCATACAATATAGTGAACCGTTTCTTATACGGTCATGATGTCTTTTTCTTTGATTTCGACTAATTCATCAATTTTTTTAATCGCACCATTCGTGATTTTTTGGACTTCCTCTTCAGCACCTTTCGCTAAATCTTCGGATAGTCCATCGGTTTTAAGGTCTTTGATCATGTCGATGGCATCCTTTCGGTTGTTCCGAACACCAACTTTTGCTTGTTCTGCTTCACCTTTCGCTCGTTTCACAAGATCACGTCTGCGCTCCTCGGTTAAAGGTGGGACAGTAATGATTAATTGTTCCCCATTGTTTTGAGGATTCAGACCAAGATTGGAATTAATGATTCCACGTGCAATTTCGTTTAACATTGGTTTTTCCCAAGGTTGAACCAGGATAGTACGTGCATCTGAAGTATTGATGTTAGCCACTTGTTGTATCGGCGTCATGGCTCCATAATAATCCACCATCACTCCACCAAGCATGGAAGGTGATGCTTTACCAGCGCGAATTTTGGTTAATTCACTTTCAAAATGACTTAATGTTTTGTTGTTTGACATTTTAAAGTCATCATAGATCATAGTTAATTCTTCCGTCATCTTCTTTTAATTACAAACGATTGTACCTACTTTTTCGCCCGACATTAATTTTTTCAAATTACCTGGCGTATCCATATCAAACACGATTATGGGTAAATTATTTTCTTTACAGAGTGTAAATGCTGTTAAATCCATCACATTAAGTCCTTTTGAATAAACTTCATCAAAAGAAATTTGGTCGTATTTTGTAGCTGTTTTATCTTTTTCGGGATCAGCAGTATAGATGCCATCCACACGTGTCCCTTTCAAAATGACATTTGCGTTGATTTCAATTGCACGCAGGGACGCAGCAGAGTCGGTCGTAAAGAATGGATTTCCAGTACCTGCACCGAAAATCACGACGCGACCTTTTTCCAAATGTCGAACAGCGCGTCTTCGAACAAAGGGCTCTGCAATTTCTTTCATCTCAATCGCTGATAATAAACGGGTGTTCACGCCATTAGATTCCAAGGCAGATTGTAGCGCCATGGAGTTAATCATCGTGGCTAGCATGCCCATGTAATCACCATGCGTACGATCCATTCCACCTTCCTCGGCTTGAACTCCGCGAAAAATGTTTCCACCTCCAATGACAATGGCCACCTCGACACCCATTTGATGCAGTTCTTTGATTTGAACAGCATAGGCATTGATGCGTTGGTTATCAATTCCAAATTGTTTAGCTCCCATTAGGGACTCTCCACTTAATTTTAGAAGGATGCGTTTATAGGTCATGTTGTAAAGGATTGAGCAAATATACAAATCGTTTGGCTAGTTAAAATTAAACACAAAAAAAAAGCTATCAATCGATAGCTTTTTTTTAGTTTATTAACTTAAGGAGAATCGTTTAAAGTCGGTGACTGTTAATCCTTTCTCTGTACTGTTCAAAAATTGTTCTACGGTCATTTTATTGTCTCGAACAAAAGCTTGACTTAGTAAAGTGTTTTCTTGGAAGAATTTATTCAAGCGACCCATGGCAATTTTCTCAGCCATTTCCGCTGGTTTACCTTCTTGGATAGCCAAATCTTTTCCTACTTCGATTTCACGTTCAATGGTACGAGCATCTACTCCGTCTTTATCGATAGCGATAGGATTCATAGCTGCTACTTGCATGGCAACTTGACGTCCAGCTTCAGCGATATCTGCTGCAGCATCTGAACTTAATCCAACCAGCGTCGCTAATTGATTACCTGGGTGGTTGTATGCAACAACTTTGCTTCCCTTGATTACAGCGAAATTAGATAAGTCTAATTTTTCACCGATAACACCTACTTGCTCAGTGATTTTTTCTTCCACTGATAAACGAGCATCATAAGGCAACGCTTTTAGTTCTTCCGCCGTAGCTGGAAGTTTATCTAAAGCTAAATCTACTAATGATTGAACCAAAGCAACGTAACCGTCATTTTTCGCAACGAAATCTGTTTCACAGTTTAATGTTAAGATTACTCCGGATTTTCCGTCTGCAGAAGCTTGAGCAATGATTACTCCTTCTTTCGCATCGTTGTCACCACGTTTTGCAGCGATTTTTTGTCCTTTTTTACGAAGAATGTCAACTGCTGCTTCAAAATCACCATTAGCTTCTACTAATGCGTTTTTGCAGTCCATCATTCCTGCGCCTGTTTGTTGACGCAATTTGTTTACATCTGAAGCTGTAATAGCCATGACTTTATTTTTTTTAATTAATTATTCAGCTGAATTTTCTGTCGTTTCTTCCGTTTCTGGAGTAACTTCTGCGACTGGAGCTTCTTCAACAGCTGGAGTTTCTTCTGCTGCGGGAGCTTCTTCAACAGCAGGAGTTTCTTCTACTACTGGAGCAGCCTCAACAACTGGTGCTGCTTCAACAACTGGAGCAGTTGCATCCGTTGCTTCTTCACCAGCTTTTAAGTTTTTACGGTCTTCCAATCCTTCGCGAATCGCTTCACAAATCTGGTCCATAATTAATGCAATTGATTTTGTTGCATCATCATTCGCCGGGATAGGAAAATCAACTAATTTTGGATTAGAGTTGGTATCTACCATTGCAAATGTTGGGATGTTCAAACGACGAGCCTCAGCTAATGCAATGTGTTCTTTTAAGATATCAATGATGAAAATAGCCGCTGGTTGACGCGTCATGTCAGCGATGGAACCAAACGTTTTCTCTAATTTCTCCCTTTGACGAGTTTTGAATAATTTCTCACGTTTGTTCAATGTTTCCCAAGAACCATCTGACTTCATTTTGTCAATCATGGCCATTTTACGGATAGACTTACGTGTCGTTTGAAAGTTTGTCAACATTCCACCTGTCCAACGCTCTGTTACGAAAGGCATGTTTACTTTTGCCACGCGCACTGAAACGATTTCTTTGGCTTGTTTTTTAGTAGCAACGAAAAGAATTTTTTTACCAGATTTAGCAATCTGCTTCATAGCAGCAGAAGCTTGATCTAAGTGAACCATCGTTTTGTTCAAATCGATGATGTGGATTCCTTTTTTCTCTTCAAAGATGTAAGGAGCCATTGCTGGATTCCATTTTCTTTTCAAGTGACCAAAATGTACACCTGCTTCTAATAAAGTTTCAAATTTTAATTTAGACATATTTTGTTTTTGTTTACGTTCCTAATATAATAAGTTAAGCAACGAAGGAGGGACAACCATTGATTGTAGGTACTCCATCGTTTGGATGCTAAACAGCCTAATCCTCGAAGATTAACGTTTCGAGAACTGGAATTTCTTACGTGCTTTCGGTTGACCTGGTTTCTTACGCTCAACCATTCTTGGATCACGTGTCATCAAGCCTTCCGCTTTCAATAATGGTTTGTAATCAGCAGATAACTCAACAAGCGCTCTGGAGATACCCAAACGAATCGCTTCAGCCTGACCATTGATTCCACCACCCATTACGTTTACTTTAATGTCATATTGACCTACAGTGTCCGTAAGGATAAATGGTTGGTTGATTTTCGCTTGAAGTACATCAATTGGAAACATTACCTTCATTTCTTTTTTATTCACAACGATTTTCCCGTTACCTTTTGACATGTAAACGCGAGCAACCGCTGTTTTTCTTCTTCCTAAAGCATTAATTACTTCCATGATTCTTATTTGAGTGTATCAAGATTTAATAACTGAGGTTGTTGAGCTTCGTGTTTGTGCTCTCCACCTGTATAAACTTTTAAATTGGTGTACAATTTACGACCAAGTGTATTTTTAGGCAACATTCCTTTTACCGCTTTCTCGATCAAACGCTCTGGATGTTTTCTTAACATTTCCTCAGCTGAAGTGAAACGTTGTCCACCTGGATATCCAGAGAAACGTACGTATTCTTTGTCTTCTAACTTCGTTCCTGAAAAAGCAACTTTCTCTGCGTTGATGACAATCACATTGTCGCCACAATCCGCATGCGGAGTATAACAGGTTTTGTATTTTCCTCGGATGATTTTAGCCACTTTACTAGCTAATCTACCTACTGTTTGACCTTCTGCATCTACAACATACCACTTTTTGTCTGCAGTTTCTGTGTTGCCTGATAACGTTCTGTAACTTAATGTATTCACGGTACTTTTTATTAAATAAAAAACGAATAAACCCTAAAATTAGGGGTGCAAAGATACAACTATTGTGATTAAATACAAAAGAAAAGCGAAAAAAAGACGAATTTATTTTGCTTTAAATGCAGAAATGGCATTTCTCGTGAAATCACTGAGTACAAGTCGACCACTTATTGAAGCGCGCTCCATGAGTAATTGATCCCAATTCTCAGTTCCTTGCCAAAAGATACGCTTTAATTCCATCATTGCTTCGGGATTCGACTTGAGCAATTGTTGAATCAGTTGATCGATGGCCTGATCCATTGTTTCCGCATCTTCATAGGTGTTTGAGTACAATCCTTTTTCTTTTGCCCATTCTGCCGAGCGCCACTCGCTTGCATTGATGGCCAATTCACTCATTGCTGCTAAGCCTATTTTTCGCTCCACTGCTGGACCAACCACAAATGGACCTATGCCCACTGCTAATTCGGATAATTTAACTTCTGCACGATTCGTAGCAAAACAATAATCTACAGAGGAGGCAAGTCCAACGCCACCGCCAACAGCTTTTCCTTGTACTCGACCAATGATTAATTTTGGACATTTACGACATGCATTGATTACCAATGCGAAGCCCGAAAAGAAATGGTGGCCTGTTTCTAAATCTTCGATGGAAATCAGCTCGTCAAAACTCGCTCCAGCACAAAACGCGCGTTCTCCACTTGAACGTAGCAAAATCACCTTTACGGCGTCATTCTGTCCCAATTCGCTAATGGTCTCCGCTAGTTTGCGTAATATTTTACCTGGCAAAGAATTACTCATTGGGTGACCAAACGTGATTGTTCCTAATCCATTTGAGCTTAATTCTACATCTACAAATCCTTGTTCTCTTGCGTCCATGTCTTATTTCAATGAAAAGCTATCCGTTCCAATCAAATACCCATCACAGTATAAACTTACTTTGTAAGCTCCTTTTGATAAGTCTTCTCCTTT